>ENA-OSET01001200-OSET01001200.1-sediment-metagenome-genome-assembly--contig:-NODE-1200-length-27187-cov-3.577167_pt1 | contig 27187 bp, 22 predicted proteins | sample MGYA00237882_ERZ534229 | MGnify/ENA primary metagenome ERZ534229 (study PRJEB26408, sample SAMN06266212) | sediment metagenome | isolation source: Hudson Canyon methane seep mesocosm | place... | reverse complement strand
CCTGAAAAAATGAAACATTTCTACCATATGCTAAAGAAAGAAAAGTCTATGTTAAACAGAAATAGAGAGTGGGTAATGACAATTGCAGCGCCTACCCTTGCCCCCGCAGCTTGCTGAAATAGTGATTGAGGCAGGCTGGAGGCGTATAGATAACGTAGCTTCACTAAGATGTGGGGTACACTTTGAAGGTATTTAAGCCATATTAAATGATAATCTGTGTATTTTTACCTTGGGATAAAATGCAAGAAGGGCTCATGCCTAGCATGGCCCGAAAGGTACGAACGAAGTGTGATGAGTCTGTAAACCCTGCTTCAATAGCTGCGTCGGTCAGGTTTTTACCTGAACCAACATAATGAGCGGTAAGATATAAACGGTGCCATAAGCGATAACGCCTGATAGGGATGCCGGTTTGTTGTTTGAAAAGTTGAGCGAGACGTGGAATTGATAAATTCACTAGTTGAGCTAATTCTTCACCGGTTGTATGTTGGTTTACAGTGTTTTGAATGTATTCAATTACTTTTTTAATACGGAAGTCTGTGGCAGGAAGGTTGGGTTCTTGCTTGGGGTGAAGTGCTTTTTCTAGGTGTTGATAAGACTCGTGAGAGCTTAATGAACGATTAAACATCAATAAGAAATCTTCAATAAGCTGCTCTTCGTTGCTTAGGTTTGAGCCAAGCCCATTGAGCTTATTTTTTGCTAGCGAGAATAAACTAAAATAGTCGTGACCCAACACATCAAGATTACAATTGGCAATCAGGGCTTTATGAGTGTTAACTTTGATTGTATAACCTGCTGGAATAATTAGGCTGCGACAATAAATTGCTTGCTGGTTTTTTGTTGTTGTATAGGAAAATGGCTTTTCCAAGGCAATGGTAAGTGTCGCAGCGCCTTGAGAGAGGTCTAACGTGTCATCAAAACGACCAATGAATAAGGTGCGTTTTTTCCATAAATAGAGTTGGGCTTTTTTACTTCGAGCAAGCTTTTCTTTAATGTATTTTTGCGGGCTTCGTCCATTAGTGAGTTGCTCATCCGTTTTAAGCGCATTGCTGGTCGGCATATATTCCACCTAATGGTTTACAGTTTTGCTTTTTTGTCAGCTAGTTGGTCTAGCGTTGCTAGGCGTAACTTTTCTTTCGGGTTGAAATGCTTTGATTGCAGGCTGACTATTTCGTTTGTTTTATCCGAAGAAGAAAGGCCGTCATTCATTAAAATGCTTTGTCGCTCCTGGCGATAAAGTTCAAAACGAGCATTCCATTCAGACTTTTTCTTATCGGCTATAGCAAACCGTTCAGCCGCTTCGTAGCCATACACTTCAGAGCGCATTTGAAAAATATCCTCATCACTTGCGCCGGATGAACGTGCTATTTCAATATTTTGCTTCAGATTCTCTCTGGTGTGTTCTTCTTGTTTTATTTTTTGTTCTTGAGGAGGTAGGTATTGCTCTATAGCTAACATTTGTGCTGCTTTTTCTTCATCGCTTAAGTTTTTGTTTTTACGGATTTCTAATAAGCCTGCTGTATAGCTATCGGCTTTATCTTCATCTGCAAAAAAAGCATCGTAGACTTCAGGGCTTAGGCTATTCATCCGTGCTTCTCGCCGGTATTGAAACATCGTTAAGTAGTCGCTACTTTTACCTGAAAGTTTGGTATTTTCAGCTAAATTTTCTTCTAGTGTAATTAAGGATTCTTTGTAGCCAATATATTGTGCGAGTACATCCAAAGCTTCTGATCGAGCAGGCTCTTCTAGTTGTTGGGTGAAAAATTCTTCAATACGCGCAACAATAGTTTCAATCGATTCTTCACCATTAGCAGATAAAAAATATTCAATCACTGATTTGATGGAAGGCGTCACTATCAAATGGCCTTCAGGGCCCAATTGAAAGGATGCGGGTATACGAGTTCCCCTAAGAGATTTTGGCAGGGGGCCAAGAGCTGATTTATAGTTGTCGAAAGTCACTTGAGATACGAGCAATGTCGGCTTTTCCTGAGGGATAGATTGGGCTGGTGACGTTGCTGCTAAATATTCTTGAGCGTCATTGGCGGTATTCAGAGTATCAACTGCTGGAGGTGACGTAAGTTCTGGTGCCGAATTTATTGCAAAAAAAGCAATCATAAGTAGGCATATAGCGATACAAGCTAAAAAACTGAGTGATTTTTTTGTGGTCATACGGAGGAACCTACTTCTTGCGAAAGCGAATATTTTTTATTGTTTTTCTACTGTATTCGAAAATAATTAAGAGGCGGTAATTTATTTGTTGCTTTAGTGACTCAGTTTGCTTTCTGGAAAATTAAACCAAAACATCATCAAAACGTACAAGTGTTGGCAGTTTCGAATCCTTTATTTTAGTAAGGTTGAATACAACAAAACAAAAACAGATTATAAAAACTGAATTATAAAAACAATAGGACTACAACATGACTACGAAAAAAACCATGCTGGCTGCGGCAGGTACACTTGCACTTTCTGTAAGCGCAATGTCTGTCAGTACCGTCGCACAAGCAACGCCTCATTCGAATTATGTACCTTATCAAACGGCTCCTTCGGCACCGTCTTATAATTGTAAGTGGTATCAATTTTGGTGTCCTGCGGCTTATAGCGTTAAGTATGCAAGCTACTTAATCGAAAAAGCCCAGGTTGATGCAGTCAATTATGACAACCGTTATAACACACAATACCCGATTGTCTTGGTACACGGTGTGTCAGGTTTCGATAAAATACTGGGTGTGATCGAATATTTCCAAGGTATGCCTGCTGCGCTGCGTAGTGGTAATGCGGTGGTTTATACACCTAATGTGACGGCATGGGATGATGCTTCTTCACGTGGGGAGCAGTTGTTGGATTATATTGAAAACACTGTTTTACCTGAAACAGGGGCAACAAAAGTACACTTGATTGGCCATAGCTTAGGCTCACCGACTTCTCGTTATGTTGCAGGTGTTAGTCCTGAAATCGTGTCATCTGTCACCTCTGTAAATGGTATTAATTACGGTTCAGGTTTTGCTGACTGGGGGGTTGCTAATGTGATAGGCGGACCTTTAGAGGGGATTGGGGAAGACCTGATTAACTTAACGGGTAATGTTCTTGATGCTCTGGCTGGTAACCCTGAATATGCCAATGATGCACTTACCTCAATTAACTTTATGTCAACGGAAGGTGCTTTAGCATTCAGTGAACAGTTTCCTGACGGTGAGCCGACCTCTTATTGTGGTAATGGCGCTAGTTTGGTAAATGGTGTTCACTATTATTCTTGGGGAAGCACTGGAACATTCACGAACTTGTTAGATGTGAGTGACCCTCTGATGTTTTTATTTGATCAGTTAGGCTACTACAATGGTGAAGCGAGCGATGGTTTAGTTGCAAAATGTTCACAGCATTGGGGTGAAAATATTCGTGATGACTATTGGATGAACCACTTGGATGCAACTAATATGCTGTTTGGTTTACATAACCTGCTAGAGACTAACCCTAAAACGCTTTATAAGAATCATGCCGATCGTTTTAGAGGAATGGGCTTGTAATACACGATTAAAAATAGTCTTTGAAAAGCCGTTTGTTTGAAGCGATATCAGACAGCGGCTTTTTTATTGCCTAAAATTTCTTCTTGGTTGACAGATGCAGAGCGTGTTTGTTTTGAGCTAGGTAAAATGATTTGTAACTGCTGTGCCTGAGAAAAAATACAACTAGGGGTCATACCGAGCATTGAGCGGAATGTGCGGTTAAAATGCGGAGAGTCTGTAAATCCTGCTTCAAAAGCCGCTTCCGTTAAACTTCTACCTTGCCCTGTTTTGAGCGCCGTCATATACAAACGATACCAGAGGCGATAGCGGCGAAGTGGCAGACCCGTTTGTTTTTTAAAGAGCTGTGTCAGGCGTGAGGGAGACAGGTTTGCTTCTGTGGCTAAGTCAGAAAGTGAAAGATTCTCATTGATGGTCTTTTGAATAATAAGAATGACTTGTCTTATTCGAGGGTCTATTTCGTGGTGTGGCGTCGTATCCTGAAAAGCAGTTTTTATATCTAAAAACTGAATGAGTGACCTCAAAACGCCATGAGCATCCAGTGGTGCAGAGAATACTTGTTTGAATTTGGCAATATGCACTTGTTCATTTTCTAATCGGTAGCTTACATTCCCTGTTTTCTGTTGCATAATTTTTTTGAGTGCATGCAGGTCTTCACCTAAAGGGTCTAGCGTGCAATTAGCTATCACGCTCCCTTGAGTATCAATAATAACGGACGTTCCCGCAGGCATAAGTATGCTATTGCACTCAAGTGGCGCTTGCATTTCACTGGTCATAAAACGAATCGGCTTATCTAGTCCTAGCATTAAGGTAGATGCGCCTGTTGAAATATCTAAGGGGTCTTCCAATGATCCAATAAATAAGGTTCGTTGTTCCCATAAAAATAGTAATGGGCTGAAGGCATTTGTCGCCATATGCGATCTCATTTAGATTTTATTTTTTATCGTTATATTTAATTAGAAATCAATTATAGAGTAAAAGCTCTAGTAAACCACGGTAAAAATAGTCTAGTGGTGAACCGTGTTCAATTACTGACACCTTAAGGTTAAAATTGTTAAATCGTACAATTATTGGCTGGGTGTTTTTGGTGGAATTTGAACTGCGTTGGGTTGATATGCTTTTATTTTAGTGGCTGTAAAAAATTGGGTAACTAGAGTGAACGCCGCGAAAATCTTGCTCTATATGCACTAGGAGAAAGGCTCGTGTGTTTTTTAAATAAACGAATAAAAGAAGAAACATCTTCATAACCAATTGTATGTGTAATGGACTCAACGCTGTCACGCCCACTTTCCAAAAGTTTTTTTGCTGACTCAATTCTTAAACGTTGCAAGTAAGTGATGGGGCTGTCGCCGGTAGCCAGTTTAAACCGCCGTTTCAAGGTACGCTCTGTCATGTTGGCGCGCTTAGCAAGTACGTCTATATTTACGTCTTCATGAAAATGTTCATCAAGCCATTCTTGCAGTAAAAGAATACTTTCATCTTGGTGGTATCGCTTTCCGGGAATACTGCTGTATGCGGCTTGGCTACCTCTGCCAATATCAATGACATAGGCTTTTGAGCTGGCCATCGCTACGTCATAACCACAATAGCGCTCAATCAAAAAAAGTGCCATATCAAACCATGCCATACCTCCTCCGGAGCAGAAAAGTGACCCATCTGCAGTGATTAACTCTTCGGGTTGCAGGTTAACCTTTGGGAAGCGTTGTTTGAATTCTTCGATAAACCCCCAGTGGGTGGTCGCTTTTTTATGATTCAATAATCCGCTCTGAGCCAGTAAAAAGGCGCCTGTACAATTGCTGGCAATATCGGCACCTAAGGCATGTTGATTATTTATCCAAGGTAGTAAAGCTTGATTGATCTGTAATGTTTGTCCAATATCGCCGGCAATAGTGGGGATCAACAATAAATCGGTCTTTTCTATTTCGTTTAGCGCTTTATGCGCTTTGATCTCAATACCATTTGCACAGCGAACAGGGCCCCCATCCAAGGTTGCAATTTCTACCTTAAATTTTTTTTCTAGGGGTTTGTCATGAATGTAATTCCAGGTGATTCCGACTGTACTGAGCAGATCAGAAATTCCGGTAATCGCAGAAGCGAACGCATAATCGAACCCCAGCACAGTGACGTGATACATGTTGTTGTTCCCGCTGTAAATTGTGTAGTAATAAAAAGGCCTTATCAGCATATATTATGTCATATGAGACAATTAAAACAGTCTCTATAGTGTGAGAAAGTATGGCTCATCGTTAAACCGTCCGTGAAAAGGCCTTATATATGTCAGCAAACACTTTAGAAAATTTACTTAATAGTCGTGACGTTAAGTTTCAACTTTATGAAGTTCTAAAAACAGCTTCATTAATTGAACGAGAGCGATTTTCTGAACATAGCGAGGAAACATTTGATGCGGCAATTGATACTGCGAAGCAAATTGCGACGGATTTATTTGCACCTCATAATGCTAAATTAGATAAAGAAGAGCCTACTTTTGATGGCAAAAAAGTTAGCATCATTGATGAGGTGAAAATTGCTTTTGATGCACTTGCCGGGGCTGGGTTTATTGCTGGTCGACAAAACTATGAATTAGAGGGCATGCAATTACCAGAAGTAGTGATGACAGTTTGCATGGGCTACTTTACCAGCGCGAATCCATCTACTTCAGGCTATTCTTTTTTAACTGCTGCTGCTGCCAACCTGATTAAAATATTTGCTAATGACACCCTCAAAAATCAATTCTTATCACCGATGTTACAAGGGCGTTTTAGCGGCACAATGGCGATGACAGAACCTCAAGCGGGTTCTTCTTTGGCTGACATTCGTACCACCGCGAAACCAACCGATCAGGGACATTATTTGATCAAGGGCAATAAAATGTTTATTTCGGGCGGCGACCACGAAATGACTGAAAATATTGTTCATTTAGTTTTAGCTAAAATTGAAGGTGCGCCATCGGGTGTGAAAGGCATTTCCTTGTTTTTGGTACCTAAGTTTATCTTGGATAAAACGGGTGAAAAGAGTGCGCGTAATGATGTCGCACTAGCAGGGTTGATCCATAAAATGGGTTATCGAGGTACCACTTCAACCGCTTTATCGTTTGGTGAAAATGATGCTTGTGTAGGCTACTTGATTGGTGAAGAACATCAAGGTTTGCGGTATATGTTCCAAATGATGAATGAAGCGCGTGTTGGTGTGGCGATGGGGGCAACGATGATTGGTTATCGTGGTTATCTTTATTCATTAGAGTATGCAAGAGCGCGTGTTCAAGGCCGACATGCAACTGATAGTGCGACCTCAGAGCCTATTTCTATCATACAGCATGCAGATGTTCGCCGAATGCTCTTGGCACAAAAATCTTACGTTGAAGGGGGCTTATCTTTATGTCTATTCGGTGCTTCATTATTAGATGATATTAATACTCTGGAGGATGCTGAAGAAGTTCAACGGTCTCATATTCTGTTAGATCTACTAACACCCGTGATTAAATCATGGTGCTCAGAATTTGGCCCTAAAGCAAACGATTTAGCTATTCAAATTTTAGGGGGCGCAGGCTACACCCGTGAATATCCTGTAGAGCAATATTGGCGTGATAATCGACTAAACCCGATCCATGAAGGTACTAATGGTATTCAAGCTTTGGATTTGTTGGGTAGGAAGGTATGGCAAAACAACAGCCTAGGTTTGCAGCTGTTAGGTCAGCGAATAGGTGCTGATATTCAACGAGCAGCCAGTGTTGAGGCTGAGGCGGGTAGTCGCTGCCTTCTTTGGTCTAAAGAGCTGAAAGAGTCCTTACAGTTAGTTCAAAAAATAACCATGCAATTAGGTGGTGACCTTGCGCAACGTTCTGATAAAACCTCGGGTGTTGATAAAATCCTGGCAAATGCGAGTTGTTATCTTAATATTGTGGGTAAAGTTGTGGTTGCATGGCTGTGGTTAAGGCAGGCACTTGCCGCAGAAACCGGTTTAAATAAACTAAAAATAGCACAAGTTGAAAGTGGGGAAGAAGTCAATTTCTATCAAGGAAAGTTACAAACTGCACAGTATTTTTTTAAGTGGGAGTTACCCTCTATTCAACAAGACGCTGCATTAATTATTGAACGTGATGAAACCTGTTTTGCGATGCAAAATGAATGGTTTTAAAGCGAATAACATTTTCATACTGGAAAAATAATATGTCATTACTATCAGGAAAAAAGCCCACATACCTTGGGCATAAAAATGGACGCTTAGCAGTTTGTCCAAATAGTCCTAACTGTGTTTCAAGTCAGGCTTCAGGCAAAGCATCTATTAAACCGCTTTCTTACAAAGGTGAGGCTACCTCAGCTTGGCAAACACTTGCAAAGGTTATGAAAGAGCATAAAGGCGCAACTATGACGGAAGGTTCCGACCAATATAAACATTTTGAGTGTAAAACACCTTTGTTAGGTTTTGTTGATGATGTGGAATTTTGTCTGGATGATAAAAACAAAATTATCCATGTTCGCTCAGCCTCACGTTTAGGTTATTCGGACTTGGGTAAGAATCGAAAGCGTATTGAGCATATACGACAGCGTTTTACTGCATAAACACTATTTATATTTTAAACACGGCCGAGATGAATATGATATTTAATAAGGGTATGAAACGCTTTTCAAAAAAAAGAATTGCAATAACGGGTGCTGCTAGCGGGCTTGGACGGGCGATTGCCTTGCGTTTTGCTCGAGAAGGATGGGATGTATGCATTGCCGATATTCATATGGAGCGTGCACATGAAGTCGCTGATGAAGTCACTGCATTAGGCGCTCATGCAATGATTGTCGAATGCAATATTTCTAAAGAAGAAGACTTTGAATTTTTAGCGGAACAACTAGAAACAGAGTGGGGCGGTGTTGATATTCTGGTGAATAATGCCGGTATCAGTAGTTCTGGAACACTTGATGAAAGTAGTTACAGTGAATGGCAGCGTTTAATTGATATTAATCTTATGGGGGTTGTGCGAGGCTGTAAAACTTTTACACCTTTAATTGAAAAACAGGGGAGGGGGCATATCGTTAATGTTGCTTCTTTCGCTGGCATTGCTTCAGCACCGGGCATGGTGACTTACAATGTTGCCAAAGCTGGCGTGATTTCATTGAGTGAATCACTACGTCATGAACTGAAAGCTAAAAATATTGATTTGAGTGTGGTCTGCCCTGCATTTTTTGCGACCAATTTACTCGAGTCAATGAACAAAGAAGAGTCTAAAGCATTAGTTAATAAGTTGATGAATAGCTCAGGGGTGACGGCAGATGATGTGGCTGAGCATGTTTACCGAGGCGTTGAAAAGAAAGAGTTCTTATTGATTACGCATAAAGATGCACGTATGCAATACCATATGAAACGTTTTGCTCCAGACTTATTTCACTCTTTTATGCATAAAGCACTTGAGAAAATGGGGATGCTTCAATAGCCAGTTACTATTCGGGTTAATTTACATAACTTGCATACCTGTCTATTCTTTCAAAAAGTATCAGCTTGAAAAAATCTAAGAGGAAAAAACATGAGCAATAAACTATTTATGATTTATGGCGCGAATGGTTACACAGGAGAGCTGATTGCCCGAGAAGCTAAAAAGCGTGGATTAAATCCTATTTTAGCCGGTAGAAATGAAGCGAAAGTCCGCAGTTTGGCGCATGAGTTAGGTTTAGAGTACCGTACTTTTTCTTTAGATGATGCCGAAACAGCGGTGGATGAATTGAATGACATTCATACCGTTATTCATTGTGCGGGACCATTTTCATCAACGGCTGAGCCCATGATTGAAGCTTGCTTGCAAAGCAAGACTCATTATACCGATATCACTGGTGAGATTAGCGTGTTTGAATATGGCCAGTCTCAAAATAGCCGAGCCAAGAAGGCGGGAATTGTTGTTTGTCCGGGAGTGGGTTTTGACGTTATTCCAACAGACTGTGTGGCAAATAAACTCAAGCAAGTGATGCCGGATGCCACACATTTGGTTTTAGGTTTTGATTCTCGTTCTGGCTTTAGCCCTGGCACAGCCAAAACCTCAGTAGAGGGGTTAAAAGCCGGTGGACGTATTCGCGAAAATGGTAAACTTACAACCGTATCTTTAGCGGCTAAATCACGACAAATAGACTTTGGTGATGGTGTTAAGAATGCTGTCTGTATTCCTTGGGGGGATGTTTCGACAGCTGCATTTACAACAGGCATTGCGAATATAGAAGTGTACATTCCCATGTCGCCTAAATCCGTAAAAAATATGAATAGACTGAATATTATTCGTCCTATTCTAGGCGTTAAACTTGTGCAAAATTTCTTAAAGAAAAAAGCGGCAGGTTCCGTTAAAGGCCCTGATGAACGTACACGTGAAAAGTTAATTACCCATGTTTGGGGAGAAGCTAAAAATGCCAAAGGTGAGATCAAAACGGCACGTATCAAAACTGCCAATGGTTATAGCCTGACTGTCACGGGAGCTTTAGCAGTGACCGATTATTTGTTAACTAAAGACTGTACGGGAGGGTACTATACGCCCTCTACTCTGATAAATTCAGAATTAGTTGAACAGCTACCAGGAAGTGGAAAAATTCTAATTTCCTAAAGTATTTATAAGGCGTCATCTATTCGATAAATGACGCTTTAAGAAATTCAGTTGAAGTTCGATATTCTCTTCGAAATGCTCTCCAATGTAAGCTTGAAAATGATTACACTCAAGAAGATGGAATTCAGCTTGTTTAATCTTGTTTGCAGCTTTTTGAGCTGCTTTTGCAGGTGTAATCGTATCATTATTTCCGGCAATAATAAGTGTGGGGACTTTAATTTTTGATGCAAACTTAGCCGGGCTATAAAGCGGTAAGCTAAGAAAGATCTTTGATTGAACCTGATTCTTCCAAGGGGAGTCTTTGGGGACAATCGCATGCCAACCATCCCATGCTTCGGGTGCATTCATGGCAGCAAATTGATCAGTTTTTCCAACCACCTGTGAGTAAAAAGGCTTGTTTAAAATAGCCTGGCTTGCATAGTCTTTTACGGCTGCAAAAGAGGCTTTTAATATATCTATAGGCTTACCCATTACGGTTGTGGCAAAGCCATCAACATGAGGAACCTGAGAGATAATGGCAGCCACATCTTTTGATTCGGCACCTACCTGTAAAACATGTCCTCCTGAAAAAGATGAACCCCAAATGGCTATTTTCTTAGGGTCAATCTGTTCCATATTAGCGACAAATGAAATCGCATTATGCCAATCTTCCTGATGAGCTTTAGGGTCAACCAGGTGGCGAGGTTCGCCTTCACTATCACCGAATGTTCGGTAGTCAAAAAAATAGGCAGCGATACCATTTCTGGCAAAACAATCTGCAAAAGCAGGCAGTCGGAATGAGCGCTCTGCGGCAAAGCCATGTGCAAGAATTACAATAGGAAGCTTTTCATTTTTCAGATTAGGAAGGTAAAGCGTACCGGCACATTTAAGGCCTTTGCTAATAAAGTGAGATTCTTTTATTGAATATTTATTATTAGATGACACGAAACTACTCCGCAGAATTTTTCTTATGGCATTAACTTCAGGTTATTGTTATCTCTTTAGTCATTGGATGCAATGATTAAAAAGTCAGCGATATATAGCGAAGGTTAATATTTAGAATTATCTTTCGGAACGGAACTGCATGGAAAAAAGGGGGAGAGTCACTGGTGGACTCGCACTTATTGTCATACCGTTAGTCTCTTGCAACCTTGAAGAGGGTAGACTTCTGATTAAGTGATCTCGGGAATGAAATAAGGGAATAGGCGTCTGCTTTTGTGTTCATAAGCAAAAGCAGACATGGCATTTTTTATAAGCACAATTTTATCAGCCCCGAATGCTCTGAACAGCAAGCTTGATACGTTCTTTAGGTGTAAAGAAGTTTTGCCTGGTTTGTGAAATTAATGACTTTTTTTCTGCCAGGCTTAAACTTCCCTGCGATAGAATTTGATCTTTTTCCTGGTTAAATTGCTCGACCTTGTTTTTCCAGTCGTCAGAATTCTCTTCTAAATAGGCCATTCTGTCAGCTACTTTTTTACCGTAAAACTCTTCCCTAAGGGTATAAATTTGTTGCTCATTCCCGTCTTCGGTGCGTAATGATTTAATTTGCTTAGTAATATTTTTCTCTACACGTTTATAGCGCATTCTTTTGGCCAACTCAGGCGGTAAACTATTTTCAGCTTGAGCAATATGTTGGTCTTTTTCACTCTCGTTTAGAGAGGTGTCTGAATTGATCTCTATTCTTGCCATCATAAAATCATCATACTGTTCTTCGTTGCCAAAAAGTGCATCACTATCTGTGGTGCCTAAATAGTGACGACGTGCTACTTTTCGTTTTTCCAGGTCTGACTTGAGTCCATCAATAGTGGCATTTTCATTCATGTTTTCAATGAGAGAAAACTCTTCACCATTATATAAACTGTCTTTATAGCTTAAATAGTTATCAACAATCAGCTGGGCTTCGTTGGCGGCATCAACGGGCAAGGTCATGGTGATATATTCTTGTAAACGCGCAATCGTCTGTTCACGGCCTTCTTCCTGGGTGGCCATTAAAAAGAATTCAATGATGTGTTTAATTTTCTCGTTTACGATCAGTTTTCCGTTCGCATCATAAGAAAAACGTTCAAGCGTGGTGTCAGCCATATAAGAAGGGAGGCTTCCAAATCGTGAACTGGCTTCGTAATCTTGCGTGCTACTAAATACGTAGTCGACTTCAATTTCTTTTTGGGATAGTCGTTTTATTTTAGATTCTATGTTGGCTTCATTACCTTGATGTTTTACTTGGTCATGTGTCGTTAGAGGGGTGGGGGCTTGGTGTGTACTTACTTGCTTTATTTCAGCGTCGTCTATTTTAGTTGTTTCAGTAGGTAGTAAAAAATAAGCACAAGCCATTATGGTTAGGGAGCCTAAAGTGATACGGGTTTTGTAGGTGTTCATGTCATGCTCCAATTAAAGTGAAGTATAGAGATATCGGTATTCAAAAAAATCCTCGCACTAAGTACTTTTATTTATGAAAAGTCTTAGCGCGAGGGTGAAATGGTTTAACTAACCTTATAAACCATTATTTTGCAGACGGTTGATGTGTGTTCTATATACATCAATTGGGTTTGCTGCGCCTTGCCCAACTAAGCCCCATAGACCGTTGGTTTCATCAACATGGTTCCACCCCTGATAAGTCGCAATGTGTTGACCAAAAGGCGTACTATCAACCGGAATGAAAGCGTCAGATGCTTTTTTATAGCCTTGTGAGCGGGCAACAGCATCACCCGTGACTAAATCAACTGCGGTATCTGTTAACCAGTCAGCAAGATAGGGTTCTTCAGTTCTTTCACCCACGATAGGGAATAAAGAGCTCATCACTAGTAAGAAGGCATCACTTAATTCATGTGGCTTTTCACCCTCCAATAGATTCAGACCAAAGCGTGTATTCCATACAGCAGAACCTGTGAAAGAAAAGTACTGAATAGAAGACGAATGGTCAGCGGAAACTGGGTTTCCTAAACCGTCACCATAAACAGCTTCTCCATCTAATGTATTTAGTGGTGCGTCACTTGCACCATAAGCATCATCTGGTGTATCTGCCAAAGAAATATTCGTGGTTTTTGAGAACGTTGAGTAGCGCTCAAAGCTACCTTCAGTTGCGGCATAATCAGGGGTTGAAATGTTTCCTTCTTTGCCTACTGACCATTTATAGTTTTGGCAGTCATCAAATGTGACTGTACCATCTACGATCTCTGGGAAAGGTAGATAAGGCGTATTTCCTTCAAGTGGTTGCTCGATAAAATACTTGCCGCCAGCAGGAACACCCACACTTGGATAGCAGGTGTTAAAACGGGCCATGCCTTTTTGTGTGAACCCACCTAAAACAGAAAGAATATCCTGCTCAGGGTATTCGTCTAAGTGGCCACTTAATAATGCGGCCATCATACCGCCCAAGTCACCAATAAGCGCATCAATTACATATTTTTCAAGAAACTTGCCTGACTGTCCCCAGTTTTCAACAGCCCAAAGTGAGCCGTCTGCTGAAGGTGTACCGTAGTGAGGGCCTGCCACTGTGGTGAGTGAAGCTACTTTTCTGTTTTCAAGGCCTTGTTCTTCAAAGGCTTTAGCTAGAATATTTATCGCCATCCTTGAGGTGGTTGAACCATGACTGTGAGCAATCAGGTTAACCTTCATGCTGCTGTCTTCTTCGAAGAACTGGTCATCATTTTGGATTAGGAAATCGAGTATTTTTTCAGCTAGATCTGCACCACGGTCTTCGGTGTTTTCCCACGCTTGTAATGAAACATCTTTAACGGGAAAGTCAGATTCTTGCTCAATTTCGTCCGCAATATGGAAGAAGTACTCACCTACAAGTGGAATATCATCCCAAGCCATCACGCCTGGAACTAACATGATAGGGTTTTCGGTTTGTGTGTAACCTGGGGTTGCTATATCGAGGTTAACGGTGCGTGCATCATTTTGTCCGCGGTGATCACAGCCAAGTAGGTTGAAGAACCAACGGCCGTCATAGCCTGTTGCTGTCATTTTAAGTTCATGAGAACCAGAGCGATGGATTTTGTCTAATGTTGCGGAGCCATTATGGTCAAAATTGACCCAGTCAGACTGCCCTTCATTACGAACAAACCATTCAACATCAGTACATGAATTGCTACCACCATTATAATTAAGTGAATAATTTTGGCTGGCATTAATATCAATGTTTGAGCTAGTGACTTGAGAGCCATCTATTGTGAAATCAGCTGAACCGCCAGCATAAGCGGCTGAGCCAAAGCTTAATAGTGCGCATGAGATTGCAATACTTAGTTTGGATTTTGTCTTTATTTTACTTTTACACATGTGTATTTCCCGAGAATTATTTTTATATCGATTTTTACCTTAATGGTAATTTTTGCGTCCCTGCTGGATTCAGATACCCGTCAAATATGACTAATCAACCTCGTACTTATTATTATGAATGTTTTGTAGTTGTATCGAAGAACGATGGGTTACAGCGTGATTCATGTGCGACAACGGACAGGCATAAGTATATGAAAAACTTATGGTTTGCGGCTCCCGACAAATGGGGTATAGCTAAGGTAGATGGGATGTACTTCACAGTTTTATGTGTGAAATTTTTTCAAAACGATGAAGAGATTCGTAGCATGCAATGTTGCATTAGTTAATGATGAGACAGACAATGATATGAGGCGAATGAAAATATTGAATTGGATAATCTTATATGCTTGTTTTACTCGTTGAAGATGACCTCGACTTATCAGAATTGATGTTGGAGTTCCTTGAGTCTGAGTCTATCGAGTGCGACTTAGCTTACAATGGAGCGATGGGTTTAGAGCTTCTTCAGCGTAACCAATATGACGTCATTGTGATGGATATTATGATGCCACGTATGGATGGTTTAACCCTCTGTGAAAATATACGTGACCTGGGCATTAATACACCCTGCCTGATGTTAACCGCACGAGACACATTAGAAGATAAACTCTCCGGTTTTGAGCATGGAGCAGATGACTATATGGTCAAACCTTTTGAGCTTCAGGAATTGGTGGCGCGTCTTCGCGTTCTTTCACGTCGGCGTTCTAGCTCGGCTAATTTATTAGAAGTTGCTGACCTTTGTTTAAACACCACAAGTCATCAAGCGAGTCGCAACCATCGAACCTTGCCACTAAGTCCTATTGAATGGAAATTACTTGAACACTTAATGCGAGAAAGCCCTAATGTCGTTACCCGGCACCAGCTTGAAACTTTAATTTGGAAAGATGAACTGCCCTCAAAAGATGCACTTAAAATGCAGCTGTATCGTTTACGACAAATCATTGATGGTGAACATGAGCCGCCACTACTGCACACAATTAGGGGGGCAGGAGTTGCTTTGAGGTTAGATGATGCGCGCTAAAGTGAGTATTGCCCGTTTTATTGCCTTACGCGTCTTACTTTTGATGGCGGTGCTGATGGTTATTTATTCTTTAACCGTCAAACTCGTTTATCAATGGGGGACTTACGATAACACGCATTACTTTTTAAGTATGGAGGCCGACAAGGTTTTTGATGTTCTCAACAAGCATGAGCAGCTTCCACTGCCTTCTGATAAATATACACAGTATTTTCTGAATCATTCAGCTTTACCCCAAAAGCTGAAAACCTTGTTTCCTACTAGTCTGCATTTTGAGGGTGAATTGTTAAGCTATGAGCAGGGGAGTGATATTTTATATTTGCTGCCTTATCGACACCCGAAAACTCAGCAACTTTTCTATATCGTCCATACCTACAAATCCCAGGATGATCTTTATGAGGTTGCGTTGGATATATCTGAACTCTTAATCGCCTTGGGTTTTTTAACCCTGATTATTGTGATGTTGATGGTAAAAAACTTAGCTTGGTCGATCGTTAAACCGGTGCGTTCACTTCAACAGTGGGCAGTGACTATTAGGCCTGGTGGCCTTAATCGCCAAACACTAAACCCACCTCAACTGAAATTCACTGAGCTTAAGACCGTCGCTGATTGTTTAAAAGAATCTATCATAACAATAGAAAACCATAACGAGCAGGAGAAAAACTTTTTACGAACCTTAAGTCATGAGTTGCGAACCCCGCTGGCAATTACAAAAGCAGCCTTGGAATTACTCGAAAAAAAACCAGAAGATCTAGATGATGGCCAGCTTAAAAAGTTAGCACGAATGCGCCGTGCGAATACCAATATGCTTTCAACTACTGAGTGTCTTTTATGGTTGTGGTCCATAAATGAGCGTACCTTAAGTAAAGAAGCCGTGAATTTGAGTGATTTGGTTCAAGCCTGTGTAGAAGTCAATCGTTACTTACTTCAACGAAAGTCTGTGGATATAGCGCTTGATATTCCTTCAGACCTCAGCTTTTATCTTGAAAAAAAATTGCTCGAAATGCTGGTGAATAACCTCGTTAGAAATGCTTTTCAATATACAGAACAGGGGCAGATCACCATCACAGCAGATAAACATACCTTGGTTGTTAAAAACGCTACCTCCCATGAAAGCTCGTTTGTAGAGGAGTCCGATGATTATGGCTATGGTGTTGGTTTATATTTGGTTGAAAAACTTTGTACTCAGAAAGGCTGGTTATTAGCGTTTAAGCGCGATGAATGCTCTTTTTCGGTGAGTGTGAGCTTACTTAGTCATTAGGCTTGTTACCTTTTCGTTACCTTACATTTGCTACATTCGTTTTATTCTTTCAATCAGTGAGCATAATCGTATGAATAAAGCCATTAAAACTACCCTCGTCAGTGTCATCGCTGCTGCATCAATAAGCTTGGCGGCTTGTAGCGCAACAGATACTAAACAAAATAAAACTTCTAATGTCACCATTTATCAAAATGGGGCTATTTATACGGTTAATAAAAATCAGCCTTGGGCTGAAGCAGTGGTGATTGAAGATGGCATTATTACTTTTGTTGGCAGTAACGTTGATGTAGCTGAGTTTCAAGACGCCAACACGAAGGTGATTGATTTAGTAGGTAAAATGATGATGCCTGGCTTTCATGATGTGCATGTTCACCCTTTGGAATCGGGGTCGGATAACAATCATTTTGAGTTAGATATTGCAGAAATCAATCCTGAGAATTTTATTTCAGTCATTAAAAAAGCCGCTAATGATTTCCCCGAAACGGAGTGGTTAGTCGGTTATGGTCATGACATTAATACCTTACTAGCAGCGAAACGTAACCCTCTGGATATTCTTGATGATGCGGTGTCTGATCGCCCCGTCATTATTATGGAACAAACGTCTCATTCTATGTGGGTTAATTCAAAAGCACTTGAGCTTGTGGGGTTTAACCGAAATTCAGCCGACCCCATTGGCGGCATTATCATGAAAGATGAAGTGACCGGTGAGCCTAACGGTATTTTGATCGATAATGCGGGTGATGTTGCGATGGAAGTTGCGATGTCTCCCACGCCATCACGACTGAAAAATGATTACGATGGTTTAGTGGAGTATACCCTTCCTGAAATGGCAAAATACGGGATCACCTCGATCTCCGATGCCCGTGCTTATTGGAAGCGTGAGCACCATCTGACCTGGAAAAAAGTAGAGCAGAATAATGAATTAACAGCACGTGTTGCCCTGGGCTTATGGGCTTACCCCAATGACGTTGACGACGCGCAAATTGACAAACTTAAATCGCTTTATAGTAACAATGCCGATGGATTGCTTCGCATCAATCAAATCAAACTTTATAGCGATGGCATTGCGACGAATACGACGGCGGCCATGCATACCCCTTATGAGTTCGATCTATTAGGCATTCCAGGTAATAGAGGTTTAAATTACTTTTCCGAGCAGCGCATTGCGAAGTATATTAAACAATTAGAACCAGTAGGTTTTGATTTTCATATTCATGCAATTGGTGAACGTGGAATTCATGAAGCACTGAATGCCGTTGAAACTTCGAGCAGCGGTGAAGGGCGTCATCGTATTACGCATGTGGAAATTCTTAACCCAGCAGATTACCTCCGGTTTGAAGAACTAAATGTAACGGCAGATTGCCAAGTTGCGGGCGACTTCACTCATCCGCAGCACTGGTCTGAAATGACAGATTATATTGGTGAAGAAAAAGCGGATAATTTGATTCCGCTTAAAAGCTTGCATGAGGCTGGAGCGCGCGTCACGCTGAGTAGTGACTGGAGTGTCAGCGACTTAAACCCATTTGTAGGTTTACAAAATGCGGTCACACGCGCGCCACAAAATCTTTCTATAATGCAGGCTATTGAGTCCTATACTCTTCATTCGGCTTATGTAATGCGCCAGGAAGATGTTGTTGGTTCTATTGAAGTCGGTAAAGAAGCCGATATCGTCGTGTTAAACCAGAACTTGTTTGAAATTGATGTGTATAACATTAATAAAACAAAAGTTCTGCAAACATTACTTGCTGGTGAAGAGGTTTATAGAGATGCTGGTTTTTAATAATAACAGCACCTCTAGTCATTTTCGTGCAGATGGGAATGGCTATAGATTAGGAGGGAGGGGCTCAACTTAAGGCTGATTCCAACAGCTTGTTGGTGTGTTTTACATCAATTAGTTGTTCAATAACTTGGTTTAGGTGACGAGAAAACAAGAAATGGGTTTCATCTTTTATCTGGTTAAATTTGCTGGTATTCAAGTCGGCGGCTAAAAGTTGAGCTGCTTTGATTGAAATAACATCGTCCTGATCACCATGCCAAAACTGGTACTCCATCTCTTTGTTTGTGACTTCAAATTCCCACTTTGAAAAGCTTAGTTTTAATTCGTTTGCCCAAGTGGCAACACCTTGCTTTGATGATTGTCTCAAGTTAGCAATACTATAATTACGGTAGTTGCGTGACTTTAATAAGTTGATGTCTGCCGCGCGTCCTTCTACGGTAGGCCGAATATAGGTAAGCTGCTGTTCATAAAAATCTTCTAAATCTCGTCCAATTGCCATTTTTAAAATCATTTCGATTAAAAAGGGGGCAAAACGAACGCTTTGTAAAACAGCTGTGACTAAGATAGGAACAGGTTTTGCCATACGCAAATCGTCAAGGCGAGTGGCTGCATTGACCATGGCAATTCTCTCAACTCGCTCGGGTAAAAATTCTGCAAGTGCCATTGCATACACGCCTCCAATTGAGTGCGCAATCACTTTTACTTTTTGAATTTTTAGGGAATCTAATAAGGCTTCAATATCTTTGCAAAAATCTTGATGGTTGCGACCAGGTTTTGGGTCTGAATCACCATAGCCTGGACGCTCAGGAATAATAAGACGTAAGCCTTGATCTCTAATTACCTGCTCACTGCCTGGCGGAATCTCACAGGCTGATCCCATTAGGTTGTGTAATAATAGAATGACTTCTTGTGTTTTGGTTTTGCTGGTGTCTTGTTGCGGTGGCTGATAATCAAGGTAGCTTAATTTGCGACCGTCACGTAGGTAAATAAAATCAAGTCCATTAGTATAAGGTGTGACTAGTTGAAGTTTGCTTGGTTCTGTTTTTGGGCTCGGGTGAGCCAATAAACTGTGCAATAGTACTTTACGGATTAATTCAGGTTTTCGTTGAACACCTGTTTTGGTGTAGATATTAGACAAATGATCGCGAATAGTGGTTTCTTTGAGCTTTAATTTTGCGGCAGTTTTTTTGCTTGAGACTTCATTAACCATGGTAGAAACAACCAGTGCTTCTGTTTCAGTTAATTGATAATGCTGTTTGAGTAAGTCGACACTAACGAGTTCAGTTTGACTGGATTGAATGCAAAAGTAATATTGCTCAGTGCCTAAGTCTTCTTGCTGTGGGATTTGAGTGATATGCAGAATTTGTATTTTTGCTGCCTCACTTTTGTTGACTGCTTGTTGTTCAAAAGGCTGGTGTGTAAACGGTAAGGTTAGAAAGCTCTCTTGTGAGCGATTAAGGGTGCTGAGTTCTTTTTCTAGCGTGATGTGTTGTGCTTGTAAATAGTTTTGGTTAATTTTCCAAGTTTCAGACTTGTTTATAAGGGTTTGCGCTTGCTCATTTATTTCAACAATACGCCCCATTTTATCTACAATACCTGCCCCCATCGGAATGTGGTTTAAAACACTTTCAGCTTCAATGAATTTGGAACTGGCACTTAATTGGGTGCTGATTTTAATGCCATTTTTGAGATGAGCCAGTAGGCGACCGGAAATATCCTGGTAAGGGTGATCAGCAGGTAGAGAGTCTGAAATTGCGATGCAGTTGGATAAGCTTAATAACAAATTGAACCATTCTTCTTTTTTATTCGCAAAGCGATAAATTAGCTGGACTAGTTGTGCTTCATCCGCGTTTTCATCGACCAGGCTATCCAAGGTTTTTGAGGTGTCATTGCCTAGGCTAAGTAGTTCAATCATCTAGGTTTCCTTCTTTAGTAACGCCGGCGTTGATAAGGTCATAATGAATAAAGCTTTCAAATAAAAACAGCATCAGGCTTTCTTGGCTGTCACAATGGGTTTTTCTTAAGACTGACTGCAATTGCTTTCTGACTGTTTGCTTTGAAACATGTCGTTGTTCTGAAATGTCACTCAAGCTTTTACCTTCGAATAATGCACAGGCGAGAATCGTTTCGGCGCTGCTCAAGCCTAAACCCTGAAAACCTGAATGTGATTTTAAGCTTTGGCTATAATCAGGTTTGAGCAAGTACATCCAGGAAACTTGTTGGCGGGCATAGTGTCTGAAAACATTCGGAACTGAGTTACATGCGATTAGAATCACAGGTAGGGGCTTACCATTAATGTCAATTTTTAGATATCGGTTTTCTGTCGTGTTCCCGCTTAAGCTGCTTGTTAAAGCCTGCTTTAATCGCTGTTGATGGTTTTCATTGCCACACAGTTTTATGAGGTTTTCTTTTCGGCTAATAAGCAGGTTTGAATTATTTTGTAATATTGCATGTGCTGATTTATTGATGAACAAGGTGTTTAGTTGGTTGTCGATTGCAATGGCTGGTATAGGGTAGTGATCCAGCACGTAGTGAATGGATTTTAAATCCGTCTCTTGTTGAGTTATTTTATAAGACATGCTCAAGGCTTCTTTCACATGCGCAATGAGAGCCTCTAGTTCAGGCTCAAAAAGGGCTTGGTGATGTCCTTGTTGTGAAAATTGTAGTATTAAGTAGCAATTCACCACATTATTAGATTTAAATGGAAAAGCGACAATATGCTCATCGAGTATAAATTGATGCTTTAGCTGTAAAGGTTTGGTAATGGCCGTTTTGATTTGCCCTTGTTTAAAGGTAAACAGGGCTAAAAAAGGGTCTTCTGTACGAGGGTATTCCTGAATGTTTGCATTTTCACTATGAAACAAACGGCATAAGGTATCCAATAGGTAGGTTTGCCCCTTGGAAACGCTATCATAAAGCTCAAATAAACTTGAAGAGATTGCTAGTGCTGAACTCAAAACGTCCTACCATCCGTATAAATATCAATCCATACGTTATGATAATGTTTTTTGATTTGATTGCAGTGATGAAATCTTGCTTTTGTGACTTTTATGTAATTATTGTTACATGTTTTTCAAAACTGCGAGTTCGTACAAGTCTTCATTGTTTTAGTTTGTTAAAGCTTAATCAATTTATGATGTACTCCGCGCTTTACGTATCTTCGCTTCACCGATGCGCCTAAATGGCCCTGTAATGTGGTAGGCCAGTGCCGGAAAGGCATTGGTGAACTTTGATAACCAACCACGGTGTTTAGGGATTGTGCACTCAAAGGGTTTTTTAGGCAGAACCTTGTTAAAGATGGCATCAGAAATATCATTGACTGTTAAAGGTTTTGGGCCAGAAAAAACCAGTGCGGACTCTTTTTCAAAATCAAGTTGTAAATCATACATTGGTGTTTTAATCAGGTCAGGGCACACGACAGTGACTGCAATTCCTTTGTCACGAAGCTCTTGGGCTAATATTAAGGAGTAACCCCGAATACCAAGCTTTGAGGTACTGTAATAGCCCATGCCTGGCACAGGCGCAATGCCGGCAAGCGAGGCAATATTAATAATGTGGCCATTACCTTGTGTGAGCATATGCTGACCAACTATATGGCAGCCATATATTACGCCTTTCAGGTTAACGTCAATATGCTTTTCTAATTCTTCAATGGGGGTTTCGAGTAAAAAACCGGGCCTCACATAACCCGCGATATTGAGAAAAATATCAATGTGGTCAAAAAGTGCAATCGCTTCGGAGAATACAGATTGCCAGGATTCTTTTTGGCATACGTTGAGTTTACGAATGAGCATATTCTCAGTACGCCATTGACCTTCTTCGGCAGCCTGCAAAATAGCCTCTTCATTGATATCCGTTGCAATGACTTTGTAACCCATGTTTTGGAATAACGTGGTTAAATGTAAACCTACACCACTGGCACTACCTGTTAACCAAACAACTTTGTTTGCATTGTTTTGCGCGTTAGTTTTATTGTTATTTGTCATGTTATACGCCCTCTTTTTTTATATCTGAACTATTTACATCCGTCTTATTTGCATCAGGGTAGATACACAGCATTTTTTGTAAGCCTCCCTCAATAGAATAGGCGGGTAAATTTGAATTGCTAGAGCAGACGCCTCCATCTTCAAGAAAAACAATGTCGCGTAAGAAGGTTACTTTTGTGGGGCTGGGGTAACTGATAAAACGTTCTTCCTCAGGAAGGAAACGAAAGATACGGTCTGACATATTCGAAGTGATCCATATTTCCTGTGTTTCTGGGTGAATGCCGAGAGCATAAGGTGTTTCATATTCACCCGGCGCCAGTGTCGGTAGCGGATAAATTTTGAATAGCTTGGTTTTTGGGTCATAGCGCATTAAAGCGCCATCTTCAAAAGAGGGAATCCAAAGTACCCCTGACTTATCAATACGTAATCTTCTTGGCCCTTTAAGTGGGGTGCTGATTTCTTCAACTTCAAGCGTTTCAGGGTTCAGGTGACCGATGTAGCTGGAATAAAGTTTGCCGTACCAAATACTCCCATCAACTGGGCTAACATCTATGCCATAGGGAAGGTTGAAGATTTTATAACCTTCGCCACTTAACTTATGATGTGACAAAGCAAGTTGTAGGTCTTTTTTAGGGAACCAGGAGGCGACTTCTAGTATTGATGGCATCATCGCATCTGCCAACCAACGCATGACTCCGTGAGAAGGGGTATCAATTAATATGAACTGTTCTGTTTCAGGGTCAAAGCGGCCTAGTTGGTTTGAAAGCGCTAAAGTAAACCAAAGGATACCTTGGTCATCAAAGCGTAGCGTATGTGGGTAAATGGCATCCTGCATAATGGGGTAAAATTTGAATACTTGAGTCTTTGGGTCAAAAGACATTATTTCAGTTGCCAGCGAGTTTGTGGTCCATAATTTGCCATTGGGGCCTGCTTGTAAACTATGGGGGCCATGTTTTGCATTGAAGGTACCGAGCGGTGCGATGCCACCTGCGAACAAACCACCTAAGGCGAGTTCACTGTCAGGAAAGTTAAATGTCTCTTGTTGACCTGTTTTTGGATCTAAGGCATAAATTTTATCATTGCCCATATCGACGCCATACAATTTTCCATCAATACCGACTTCAACATCATGAATGTAAGATCCCCCGTTACCGACAGACCACTCTTTAAAAACGGCTGTGTAAAGCTCTGGGGACACATCCCAGGTTTGAATGGCTTTAATGGGTTCGCCGTTAAATGTGCGCAGGAGTGTTTCTTTGAATACCTGTTCATTCTCATTGGTCATGATTGAACCATAACTTTGCATTCGGTCAATCACTGTCTCCCACTCATCTTCAGAGCGTACCTTTCGGGTTAGCTCATTACCTATCTGGTGACAAAAGTGGCACTGGCTGCGAAATGCGCGCGCATTATGTTTATCACCAAATTTTAGTTTAGCGGCGAAAGCACTGGCAGTTTGCATTTGAGACAGGGCTTTTGGGTCTTCCAGTTTTTGGATATGAATATTGAGTGTTTCTTGGGTGTTTTTTTGCAAATTAAGGGATTTAACCTTGTCGGCAAAATAGGGGGTTCTTGCTCTAACCTTCACCTCACCTTCAAAGCTTGTATTGATAGAAAAACCACCTAATGCATCACTGTAAACAGACTCTGAATTTAAACCTGAAGCATCAAACACGGTCACAATGGCGCCCGCTATTGGGCGCATGTCTGTAGTACTGATAGTACCTGAAACTTGAGCGCTATGAGTTGTTGCGCTTGCAAAGAATGCTGCTAGGTATAAAGGGATAAATAAGTGCTTTAAATGCATCCGGTTTCTCCTGTTTTTTATTGTTTGTGCTTAGCATGAGTTCTGAAATTATAGAGATGTCTCTTGATATTAAATCTACGCTGGTCAATTATTAAAATCTTGATAAATTACGTCAAACATTTGATAAATTGCGTCTATTATGCTCAAAATAGTTTATAAGAGCGTTTTGCATGACTCAAACTACCGGAATGGCAAAATGGTTTAATGAAATACCAAATGTGCAAAGCTATCTATAAATTAGTCTGAAATTTATCTTTTTAGTAGCGTTAAGGTAATTAAATGAATGTACTACTGGCAAGATCTGCTTCATTAGTAGGGTTTCCAGAATTGGTTCGAGAACTGGGTGGCGACCCTGAGCAACTCATGAATCGTGTTGGTTTAGAGGTTCATTTACTTGATGACCTGGATCAAATGATGAGTAGTGATGCTTTGTCAGACTTGCTAGATCTTTGTGCCAGTGAGTTAAACTGTCCTAGTTTTGGTTTGCTGTTATCACAGCGACAAGGTATCTCAATACTCGGGCCAGTGGGTTTGATAATGCGCCAACAGCCTACCTTTCAGGAAGCTATTTTAGCGCTGCAAAAATATTTACACCTTCATAGCGAAGCAGGCAGTTTTAATCTGGAAGCTTCAGGCAATTTAGCGATCATTAAGTATTATCCGAATGTGTTAGGAGAAGGGCTAAGCCGGCAAATTACAGACCTATCTTTAGGTGTTGGTTGTAATGTAATTCGATTATATAGCGGCAAGGCTTGGAAACCGCGTGCTGTATATTTTCAGCATAGTATGCCGCCTGACTTATCACTTTATACGATGACCTTTCGTTCTCCAGTATCCTTCAAACAGGAGTTTAATGGTTTAGTTTTTGATGCGAGCATATTGAACTCTACTGTTGATCATTATGAGCCGGAAATGCGACGCTTTCTCGGGGTGTATCTTGATGGACTGGAGCGAGAGCGACCACAAAGTAGTGTCATTCAGGTTAAGAGAATGATAGCCCGCCTACTCCCTAAAGGACATTGCTCATTAAAAGAAGTGGCTAGCTTGATGGGTTATAAGGAACGCAGCCTACAAAGGCGTTTAAAACATGACGGTATTACTTTTCAAGTGTTACTAGACCAAACAAGGCAGGAAATAATAAAAGACCTGCTCGGGGATAAGGAGCTTAGTTTAACCATGATGGCCCAGCGTTTGGGGTATGCTGAGTTGAGCGTGTTTTCTCGTGCATTCAAAGGCTGGTTTGGCGTGTCGCCATCTAAGTATATAAGCGTTTTACATGACTCAATTTTACCTGAATGAAAGGGGGGGCGACTCGTGCAAAGTTATCCTATCAATATTTTTAGGCATAAATGCCTGTTAACGGATTTAAAGTATGTCTTTGAAGTTGTTAGTTATCAGTGATTACACTGATACTTGGAATAGCGTTCGTCCAGAAGCTGAAATGCTGATTGGCTTGGTAAAGTTGGGGGTCAGTATCACGCTGATGACTCAAGCAAGCTCAGCTTATATTCCTCGATTTCTAGATCAAGGGCTTAGCGTTATTGATTTTCACCCAAGCAAGAAGTTCCAGTACTCAGCGATAAAGCGTATCAGGGCTGAATTAAAATTAGGGGCTTATGATGCGGTGTATTTATTTAACAATAAGGCCATCACCAATACTGTGTTTGCAGCGATTGGTTTACCGGTTAAAACAGTAAGCTACCGTGGACAAACGGGTAATATTTACCGTTATGACCCTAGTGCCTATCTCACACATTTACATCCACGACTTGATGGTATTTTGTGTGTGGCTAATGCCGTGCGGGATGACCTGTTCAAACACTCTTCTTTGCCTAAACAACGAATACAGACGGTGTATAAAGGGCATGAGCTTGACTGGTACAAGGATTCTCCCGGTGACCTGACCGAATTTAATATCCCTGAAGATGCTTTTGTAGTGGGGTGTGTAGCAAACCATCGACCGCGTAAAGGTTTGTCTGTGTTGTTAGCTGCTAGTCATGTACTCGCGAACAAACCAGATATTCATATTTTATTAGTCGGAGCGGGTTTGGATAAAACTGAAATAAACAAAAAAATTCAAGCGAGTCCAATGGCCAAACGCATTCATGTAGCGGGTTATCGTCATGATGCGCCAGCATTAATTGCTGCTTGCGACGTATCGGTTTTACCCTCGGTTAAACGGGAAGGTTTACCCAAGACCGTAATTGAAGCGATGGTTTATGGTGTACCGCCGGTTGTATCAGATACGGGGGGGAGCGCTGAATTGGTCATTGATGGTGAGAGTGGTTTGGTAGTTGAACCCAATAACAGTCAACAGATCGCGGAGGCGATTATGTATTTAAAGAATAATAAAGGCATAGCAAAAGCAATGGGAATAAAAGCCCAGCAGCGTATTGATGAATTATTCAATTCAAAACAATCAGCCATTCAAACAAAAGAATATTTTGAGGGTTTGGTTTTAAATAGGTGAGTGCTTCGTAAGTGGGTTAGGCTCAAGCCAGTGGGTTGTACGGTAAAAATCAGTTGTTAGCAGACGTTGTGAGTAAACTCATGAATGGCAAAATTATTCGATTATATTGGCCCTTGAAGTCATGGCTACATTGGTCTAAATATCTTGATTTGGCTGAAAGAGCCATGAACTGGGCATTGCGCTCAGGTGTTAGTCTAGAATTCGATAAACAAATATCTGTTGATAATGGATGTCTAATGGTGGATGAAATGGCAGTCCATGAAAATAGTGATGCTTGTGTTTTAGCTCTACCGATGCATTTGCTCGCAGACGAGGTTATTGAACAGGCGGATCAGCTTGAATTATCTATCTACTATATTCAATTGACAGAAAAGATTAAAAAGCAGTTTCCTGCATACTACATGCTGTGTCACGATAAACTTTATAAATCATCGCGTATAGTGAATTACGATGGGTATAATAAGGAGCGCGCGGAAGAATTCCCAAGTG
>ENA-OSET01001199-OSET01001199.1-sediment-metagenome-genome-assembly--contig:-NODE-1199-length-27193-cov-5.166286_pt1 | contig 27193 bp, 21 predicted proteins | sample MGYA00237882_ERZ534229 | MGnify/ENA primary metagenome ERZ534229 (study PRJEB26408, sample SAMN06266212) | sediment metagenome | isolation source: Hudson Canyon methane seep mesocosm | place... | reverse complement strand
TGCGTGATGTGAAGAAATATTTTTATGGTGCCCAGTTAGCTTTGCAAATGGAGCAATTAGCTGATGATACTTTAGAGTTAATTTTATTGCCTTTTTATATGGATGAAAAGGTCGGTGCCGTTGGCGGTGATGTGCGTGTTGCTAATATTTTTGATTCTATGGCAACGTGTCTACAGTGTATCGAATATGCAAAGTCTATTTCTGTAGGGCGTACTATTTCTTCAATGTTTGGTGTGTTACGTATTATTTCAGGTGCGCATGGTGCATTTAGAAAAGATATATTACAACGCATTCATGGTTGGGATGTCGGGCCTGGTTTGGATGGTGATATTACTTTAAAAATTCGTAAACTAGGCTTTAAAATTGTTCATGAGCCTCAAGCCATTTGTTATACCAATACCCCTGTTAAATTTAGCAAGCTCGCCAAGCAACGCTTTCGCTGGGATAGGTCTATGGTTAGATTTAGAATGCGAAAACACCTCGATATCTTGTTACCTTCAAAGGGCTTTAAACCTTTAAATTTTATTTCTTCATTAGATAATATATTTTTTAATTTTATACTCAATATAAAATGGTGGGTTTATATTACTCAATTAATCCTGATGAGTACTGATAGCGAGACTGTAATGTTTATATTTGTTATTAATTACTTACTTTATTTTCTTGCAAATCTATTTGAGTATGCAACAGCGTGTTTGTTATATGCTAAAACACTGCGTTTAAAGCATCTTTTTCTATTCATTTATATCCCATTAGCTCCTCTTTACACGGGGTTTTTCTTGAGAGCGGTAAGATCTTACGCATACATGATGGAGCTGTTTTTTAAAGTATCTTACAATGATGCATGGAACCCTTGGAAAGTTTCTAAAGTAGCGAAAAAAGAAGGTTTGTAAATGTCGTAAATAATTATGCATATTTAATGCTGATTTTTGTAGATACTCTATTAAATTATAAGTATTTATATTGAAAAATACCTTAGGTCTTATTAAACTAACAAGGTTGAGGTAAGTATTCAGAGGCCCTCACTTTATCTCTCGGCGAAATCCTTAATTTTATTCTCCTCACCCCAGCCCTCTCCAGCAGGAGAGGGAGCTACCTGACTAGCAGCGTGAGAATATACTAGGGGGCTCTGAATACTTACAGGTTGAGTACTAGGAGGAGAGTTAAACTCCCATACTCCATAAGCTAAATAAGAGTTACGAATGTGTTTTAATTATTATTTCGTATTTTCAATAAAATAAATAAGTCGTTTTTTAATTGCTTGGATGTGAGGTTATATGCAAAAAATTGCAATTATAGGTTTAGGTTATGTTGGTTTGCCTTTAGCTGTAGAGTTTGGGAAGAAAATACCGACTATTGGTTATGATATTAATAGTTTAAGAATTAATGAGTTAAATGCAGGAAAGGATTCGACTTTAGAGACATCAGGAGAAGAGCTGGCTTCGGCTGTTTTGTTGCACTGTACTGATGACCCTCAAAACTTAGTTGAGGCTAATATTTATATTATTACTGTGCCTACTCCTATTGATAGCAACAAATCACCCAACTTGAGTCCTATTATTTCTGCAACGCATTTAGTCGCCGAGTATTTAAATAAGGATGATATCGTTATTTATGAGTCTACTGTCTACCCTGGTGCAACAGAGGATGTTTGTGTGCCTATTTTAGAGCAGGTCTCTGGATTAAAATTTAATATTGATTTTTATTGTGGGTATAGCCCAGAAAGGATTAATCCTGGAGATAAAGAGCGCAGCTTAACTACTATTATTAAAGTGACATCTGGTTCAACCCCTGAAATTGCGACTATTGTTGATGACTTGTACCAGTCCATTATTACTGCAGGGACGCATAAGGCGAGTTGTATTAAAGTTGCGGAAGCGGCAAAAGTGATTGAAAATACTCAGAGGGATTTGAATATTGCTTTGGTTAATGAGTTGGCTTTAATTTTTCATCGTGTAGGGATTGATACTGAAGAGGTTTTAGAAGCTGCTGGAACTAAGTGGAACTTTTTTCCTTTTAGGCCTGGGTTAGTTGGGGGGCATTGTATCGGTGTAGACCCTTATTACTTAGTGTATAAGGCAGAATCATTAGGTTATCACCCTCAGTTGATTTCTGCCGCTCGACGTATTAATGAACAGATGGGGTTGTTTGTTGTTGGTGAGATTGTGAAGTTAATGGCGAATAAAAAGATTAATATTGTTGATTCGAAAATTCTTATGCTGGGTTTAACGTTTAAGGAAAATTGTCCCGACTTAAGGAATACACGTGTAGTTGAAATGATTAATGAGCTTAAAACTTATTATGCTCATATTGATATTTTTGATCCTTGGGTTGATAAAAGTGAAGCTAAAGCTATTTATAACTTAGATTTAATTGAGCAGCCTGAGCGTGATTATTATGATGCAGTTATTATCGCGGTGTCACACGATCAGTTTAAAGATATGGGCCTACCTGGTGTGAGGGCTTTGGGTAAAGAAAATTATGTTTTATATGATATTAAGTATCTTTTTTCATCGAAAGAGGTTGATGGGCGCTTGTGAAGGGCTGGTAGTTTAGTGTCAGAGTATCAAAGGTGTGTTAAATCATTACATTTAAGTTTATTAAAAGAGTAAATTTTTCTGTGTTGCTGGTCAATTTTGTATTAGGTACTGATGTTACGCAGTCGACAGTTTTAAATTTTTCAATTCGTCAAATGCTTGTGGAAGTTCACAAAAAAGAAGAGTCTCTATTATAAATATTTTGCTAATTTTTATCAGATATAGATGATTGCCTTAATAAGGTGAAAACAGTCTTTAAATGCTAAATAATAACACTTTTTAAGTAAGTAACTTTACTTTCTATCCTTGTCTTTTCCTCTTTTGGAAAAAGATCTATTATAGATAGCAGGCGAATATCTTCTGCAGAAAAACCAAGCATCGTTGTTGCCATTTCATTGGAATCAACAAACTTATTTGAAGCAGTACTAAAAATTAAAATCGCGTCGCCCGCATGTTCAAACAAAGCAACATGCTTTTCTTGAGAAACCTTGAGTTCCTCACCCAACATATTGATACCAACAATTAAGGCATCTATTTCATCCAGCGATTCTGAAGGGGTAACTTTATATTCGAAATTACCTGAAGCTAATTGAATAATAAATTGTTGTATTTGATTAAAGCGTTTGTCCACTTACGCTTTTATTCATTTCCAATTGTTCGTATAGCCATTCTATAGCATCATCTTTTTCGTTGAAAATTTTCATTTCCGTTCTTGAATTCTTAAATCCAAGAAAGAAATTAGCAATGACTCTAGTATAAAATGAATTTACGATTAATGCAACGCTTACATTGCGCGGATTATCATTCTGTACTTGAGAATACCAGTCCCTAGCTTCTTTTGATATACCCTTAATATTCGCAGTATCAATGATTGTTGCAAAGTGACCAACTTCCGCGACCAATGCTTCGGAAAGTTCCATATCTTCTATTGCGTCCTCCAACTCAATTTCAGCATTTGCTTTGCAGTCTACAAATATAACATCATCTCCGATTAGCCATGCTCTAGAGCATCTAGTCTGGTGCTCAGTAGCTTCTTCTAAGGATTTATAAAAACTATCTATCTTATTCATAATAACAAATTATTTAAATGTAATATTTCCGTTTTTGTTATTTTACTTAAATACCACCCACTTTATTCATTTAACCTTAAATCTATAAGCTTCAATAGTTCTGTTGCAGAATATGGCTTTGCAACAAAATCTACAGCACCTAATTCTAAAGCATATTGAATATTTTTTTGTTCGGTTTTAGCCGATAAGAATATAAATGGGGGGAATTTGGACGCACCCACAAGAACCTTTAACTTTTTTAACACCTGGAAACCATCCAACTTAGGCATATTCACATCGCAAATAATTAGGTCCGGAGTTGTTTTAGTGAACAATTCTACGCCTTCTGCTCCATCTCCTGCTTGAATAACAGTATGTCCGTAAACTTCTAATATTTCCGTTAAGGTTTCACGTAACAGAACATCATCCTCAATAGTCAATAACTTCCCCATCACAAATTGCTTTAATTTTAGACAAAAATATGACCGAACATCAGTAATTACAAACGTAAATTTCCGAATGAAGACATTAACTTCCCCAACGTAACTCATAATTATGCTATATTATATATACTAGCTTACAAGTAATTAAAAACAAGGGTTTTAGCCTAAAACAAAAACCCTTGTTCGTTCCCGAATATTGATGTCTAGTTTCCCAACGTAACGATAGGTGATTTAGAGCTATTGTGCCTTTGTTGACAACAGATTTGGAGAAAATTTAAAGTGGGAGAACCAGTTGATTTTAACCAATTCTCCGCTAGAGTGACCTCATAAGGATTATTTAGCGTTAACAGTGAATGAGAAATTATACTTCGTATCTTGCAATAGGTATTGTTTGTGTGGCATAGCTCCCCAAGAGTTATCTCCACCAACTCCCATTTGCTTTAGAGAAATTATTAGTGTGGTTTGGTCACTAGGGACTGTTTGAGATCCGTGTTTATTGGCTCCTATTTTTATTTCTCCAGCAGTAAGGTTATCTCCTCCTTCAACTTCGTTTAGATATAAAACATCATAATTAAATTCCCAAGCTCCAACGTCAAAAAGTGTGTTACTCTTTATTTCTACAGCAGTGTTTTTATTGAATAATTTTACCGAACGACAATCTGTTTTATTACCCGTTTCTTGTGCTCTAACATAAGGGTGATATTGATCTTTAATTCTTCCTTCGTAGCTTCCAACAAAAGCACTTGTTTTTCTATCAGAATAAGATTCTTGAGGCCCGCGACCGTACCATTCCATATTCTTAAACTCCTGGATTAAATTAAATCTATATGCAAATCTTGGCATGGATGGTAAAGAGTCGTTTGTGGAAGAATAAGCTATTTCAACTCCAAATTTCTGGTTCCCATAGAAGTTATATTTTGTAATTATTTCAGCGTTAGCTTCTTTAAGTGCTCCTACAACAGTTATTGTTACACGTGATTTTTCTTTGTTGATTGAAATATCTGATACGTTGATATTTTTTGCTGCATCTTTCCAAATGGCGGCTTTTTTGTGGAAACCTGCACCATAATCGTTATCAGTTGTAGCCCTCCAAAATTCTATTGTAGATGGCGAAATTAGCAACTCTTTTTCTTCTGATTTCCAAGAAATCATATTTCCTGATTTCTTATCAAAACTCCAAGACATATCTTTATCCGTAATTAATATATAGTCTGATTTGTCTTTGGTCTTAGGTTTTGATCCTGATTCTTCAACATCTTGGATAGCTCCGGCCTGTAATAAGAATTGCTCCTTTGCTATTGATTCATCTATTTCAAAACCATCAACCTTTTGCTTTTGTTTAGCATAAACATTTAAGTAGTACTCTTTATCTGAACTTAACGATATAGAAAATTTTAATAAAATCTTCTCAGATGCTTGTGCATCAATATTATTTACAGCTAAGACTCCTTTTTCTACTGGCACTCCATTCTCTAATAATTCCCAATCGAAATAGATATGTTCTGTATTGATAAAGTTATATTTATTGGTAATTGTTAAATTGTTTTTTGAAGCATCAAAACTAAAACCAATGGGTTGGTATACTTTTTTTACTTCAAAAATATGCGGATGTATTTCTCTGTTAGCCTGAACTAAGCCATTTGCGCAAAAGTTATAGTTAGTTGGAACTTTACTCGGCCCAAAATCACCACCATATCCCCAATAGCCAATTCCATTACTGTCGGTCATTGTCCAAGTTTGATCTACCCAATCCCAAATAAAACCGCCTTGCAAGCATTCATATTTTTCAATGATATCCCAATAGTCCTGTAAGTTTCCTACACTGTTTCCCATTGCGTGTGCATACTCACATAAAATTAAGGGCCGTTTATTTATTTCCTTTGCATATTTTTCAATTCTTTCTATTGTTCTATACATTGGCGCTTCAATGTCTGTAAAATCTGTTTGTTGGCTCATTTCATATTGAATTGGTCTTGATGTATCTTTTGCTTTTAACCAAGTATAACCTGCATTAAAATTGCTACCAGAACCAGCTTCGTTTCCTAACGACCAAGTAATAATACTCGGGTGATTCTTACTTCTTTCAAACATTCTCTCAATTCTATCAATATGAGCTGCTTCCCAAGAGGGGTTGTTAGCCAGCGTTAATTCTTTTTTCCAAATGTGGTATCCGTGAGATTCTATGTTGGCTTCATCAACAACATATAATCCATATTCGTTACAGAGTTCGTACCACCTTGGATGGTTAGGGTAGTGCGAGTTTCGTACTGAATTGATGTTGTATTTTTTCATCGTCAGAATATCTTGAAGCATTAATTCTTCATTAATAACATGTCCTGTTTTTGGATCGTGTTCGTGATGATTAACACCTCTAATAGTAAGTGGTTGTCCGTTAATCATCAACTGATTTCCATTAATTTCTATAGTTCTAAAACCAATTTGTTGTTGGAATATTTGCGCTGTTTCACCCTTGTCATCTACCTTAATAATAATTTTATACAAATTAGGAGTTTCTGCTGTCCAGCTTTTTACATTTCCTAACTCTTCTTTAAAAGAAAAGCTTTTAGTTCCTTTATTTGTTTGGTATGATTTAGAAAAAATCAACTCATTTGTCTTATAATCCTGAACTAAAATTTCAATGTTATGAGATTGAAGAGTATTCTGATTAAATATAATTTCTGAAGTAATAGTTCCCGTTTTGAATGATTCATCCAATTTAGGTTGAATATGGAAATCAAAAACGTGTTCTTTAGGAACAGCATAAAGAATAACGTCTCTTTCAATCCCACTCACTCTCCACATATCCTGATCTTCTAAATAACTACCATCCGACCACCGATAAACTTCCAATGCTAATTGATTTTCACCTTGTTTAATAAAGGCTGTAATGTCAAATTCTGCTTCTGCTTTAGAATCTTGACTATAGCCAACCATTTTGCCATTTATCCATAAATAACAAGCTGATTTTACTGCTCCAAACTGAAGGATAATTTTTCTATTACTCCAATTCTCAGGAATAGTAAAACTCATTTTATAAGAACCTACAGGGTTGTAGTCTTTTGGTAAAAATGGAGGGTTAGGTTTAAAAGGATAATCTACATCCAAGTAATGAGGTTGGTCATACCCAAGAGCTTCCCAGTTTGAAGGAACAGAAATGTCATCCCAAGATTCGGTTGAGTAATCTGTTTTGTAAAAATCAATTGGTCGTTCTGATTGGTTGATGGCTAAATTGAATTTCCACGTTCCATTTAGGTTTTGGATAAATTGAGATTTTTGGGGTGACTGATTTAGTATATCTTCAGACTCAACAGCAAAAAAAGAAGTGTGAGGTTTTAGTTTATTTTTTCCAAAAATCGATTCATCTTCCCAATCGTGATGCTCTTGTTCTAATAACAAAATTAAATGGGCTGCAGACCAGCTAAAATGTTCAGCATTTAACCCTTTTCCCGTTAATGGATGATAGTTTTCTCTTATGGATTCACCGGGCACTATTAGCCCTTCACAGTTCTGAATTACCTTGTTTGTTAAGTATTGTGCTTCCTTATTGAAACCATATTTCTTAAGACCGTCAATACCAAACCAAACTTGATCTAACCAAACAGGACCTCTCCAATACCCATTAAGTGGGTCAAAAGCAGGGTGTGAAACATCAATGGTAGGTAACGGGATTTTTGTATTGAATTTATTGGTATCCAGCATATGACTCACCACTTTAGCGGCTTGTTCTTTAGTTGCAATTTCGCACCAAACAGGAGTCCACCCTTCTGGACCTAAAGCATCATTTAAAAATTGACCAGATTCTGCATCAATATCAAAAAAGTAACCTGTCTTTTTATCGTAAAAATCTTTTCTTATTCTATCACTTAGGGTGATAGCTTCTTTGTTCCATTTATTATGTTCAGGGCGTTTTAAAACTTTAGCAATTTTTGATAAGTACTCTTTTTCCTTCGCTAAATAAGAATTCAAATCAACGGATTCGGTATTGATGGAATAGTTGGAACCATCTACAATTTTACATTTATCAAATCGAATAGCGTTATCCATTCCGCTTTCCCATTTAGCCGCTATTAATGATCCATCAGTTGATCCATATTCGCATAATCCATCTTTATCATAATCTCTGTACTTGTACCACCAGTTATGGTATTTAACGACTTTTGGGTATAATTCTTTCAAAAATTCAACATCATTTGTTGATTGGTATATTTCCCAGATTGCCCAAGAAGAAAGAGGAGGTTTGGTATCTCTCCAATTATGTGTTTCTACAACTGGATCTCTAAAAATACAATCAGCAATCATTCCTTTATCATTCTGATAATCGTACATCGCTCTAATTTGGTTTTTGGCCAATTCGGGATTTATTTTCACTATTGCTACAGCGTGTTTCCAAGAATCCCAAGACCAAAACCCTTGAAACCATTTGTAATGATAAGAAGGAAATATTCCATCGTGTTTAAGCTCGCCAGCAGGGCTTCTCCAATTATTAATAAGGGTGCAAATGCTTTTGGCAACTACCAGTTTTTCATCATTGGTTAAATTCTCGTTGGTGATTTTTAAATAATCATTCCATCTTGTTTGGTTATTATCAAGAAGTTTTGAAATTTCGGATGTTTTGATAGATGCTAACTTTTCATTTTGTTCAGGATGATATTGAATTTCAAAATAATATGTTTTTGATTGCCCAGGTTTTAAATTGTTTTTTTCTAATATAATTTGATAGTGATTTAGTTCTGTTTTTAGTTCTGTTTTTCCATCATTAATCGGACTTAAATAAATGTGTTGATTTTTTTTAAGGTCAACAATTAATTGATTTTTAGAGTTAGAAAAACTTCCAACTTCCTTAAAAATTGAACCTTTCCACTTTGGAGTAAAGCTTAAATCCGTTCTCCCATTATTAGTTACTTTGGTTGAAAGAATAGCGTTGCCCTTGGAGGTGAATATTAAACTACTTTTTAAATGAACACGCTTAAATTGCAATTGGCTTTTTAGCTTTCCTGGTAAATAAACCTGCTTAGAATAGTCAAGCTTTTTTAATATAGAATTACCGTTAGCATCGATTAATTCTAATGTAACAAAACTATTTGCAGCCCATAACCCGTGTTCTTGTCCTAATAAATATGGACCAGAAAACCCTGTTGAGTTGGTGTCTTCAGAAAGGGAAAATCCCATCCAACTTCCTAAATCAAAAAAAACATTTAGTCCTTTATCATCAAATGATTTAGGGCTGTTTTGTATATTTATTAGATTGGTATAATCAACAAGGTTTTGGCTCCAAGCAAGGCTTGAATAAAAACACAGCAATAAAATAATCGACTTAACATTCATGTTGAATAATATACTCGTAATTATCTTCAATCAATTATAAAATTATGAGGGTTTTATTTTATAAAAGAGGACAGTCCTTTTAATTTTTAGTGAGCTTTTTCAGAATATTCATTGCATCATTCCCTACTTATTCAATTATAATTTTTTCTGAATGTAAAGATCCCTCACTTAATAGCTGTATTAAATAAACCCCCTTGGATAGCTTGGCAGAGTTGAATGTGATTTTGTTATGTTCAATATTGCTTTCAAGTTTTATTACTTTTCCATGTACATCTGTAATTATAACTTGGGCATCTTTCAAGTCATCCAATTCAACTGTAAATGATTTTCTTGCAGGATTAGGAAACACGGTAAATAGTAAATTATTTTGTATTTCTTTTATTTCTGTATCAATTTCAATAGAAACTTTAACTGGCAAACTGAAAACGGGACAGCCTAAAAAATCAATTTGAATATTATAAATTCCCGTATCAGAAATCGCAGCATTATTAAATGTAAATGCAGTGTCATTAGAAATTGGATTATTACTTGGGTCTAACCAAGTGTAATTAATTCTGGTGTCTCCAGAGAAGATGTCTGCAAAATTATTAGTTACCGCTAGATTAAAGTTATCTCCTATATTAATAGTTGTATCAGGCGATTGAACAAAGATAATATCCTCCATCTCTTCTAAATCAAATAATAACATTTCTGTTCCTCTTAAACCATCGCCATAACCAATGGTTCTAAAATCAATCTTTTTTTGCACACATAAAGAATCTAGGTATATCGCATGAAGCTCTCCGGGTACAGAATATCTTCGATCAGTGCTACCTCCTTGATATTGTACCAATGGTTCTAATACTGAAGTCCATAATCTATCTGACTTAAAAGCATTGTTGAAAATTATCATATCTAATTCTTGCCCAAAATCTTGATGCTCTATAAACAACCGACCTTCTATTTGATTTGACAAATCACTATAAATTCCGCCAAAGACGCCTTCTATATCAATAAAACTATCCCCTAATAGTCTATAATAAGAATCTGAGAATGTTCCAGAAGCATCATTAAATTCAATTTCAAACCTAAACAGTCCAGACTCATTCATGTCTTGTTCAGAACGCACATCTAATAAACTCCCTCCTTGAGAAACCAACGTTGGCCACATATTAGCTGCACTTGAAGTAGAGGTATAAAGTTTTTGACTTCCTATCGCGTAGGCTCTTTTTCCCATTTCAGGACCAATACTATATGATTGGTTTTGCATTAAATCTCTAGTAAAAGGCCCCGCTGCATCATAAACCAATCCGTCATAGGAACTATAAGGGTTTGCTCCTTGGTGAGGTCCTGACAAGGTTTGTCCTGCATAAGTTCCTCCAGCATCTGTTTGCCAATGTCCGTCATTAGTTATTGATCGGTTTCTAAAACTAGTATTGTCCCAATCTCTTATAAAATCTATATGTCCAGGGGTATTATTCAATTGATGTGTCCAACCCCAAGTTGCTCCTGTTTCTACTTCGTTTGCACCTAATTGATCTGTTGACCCCCAGTTCCATTCCAAACCATTTTGATGGGTTTCCATAAAATGAATTCTATTATCGTGCTGAAAAGAATTCCAACTTAAGGATGTAAAACTTAGCATAAACACTTTCATTCCTAAATTGATATTACAATCAAAAATTCTTTGGTCGTTTATCCAAGTAGTCATAGGAGTTCTCTCTACTTGAGGTTTTATTTGGTTAAAAATGTCAATTATTAAACTTCTTGTAGGAAGTAATGTATGATCTGCATTCAATCTATTGTAATATTCCGCGTTAAAGTTTGAGAATATTAAAGAATCTTCATAATACATTTTTTTCATTGCTGTAGCACCAACACCATACCTAATCCAATGGCTTCCTGTTGCCTGGCTAGAACTCCAGTAATCTTGAGTTGTAATTTGGCTATGATTTTCAAAATCATAATTCCATTCAAAAGGCATTCCTGCAGCTTGATTCCAATGTATTTTATGCTTATCCCCATTAAAAAAATTCGGATAAAGACCTGCAAATCTGTCCATCACAATAATTGCAACGCCTTCTGCCATGCCTTCTTCAAAACCGCTAAGTGTGGGTTCGTAGTGCCAGGTTGAATCACTAGAAACTCCGACATTATCTCTATAAGCATGGACTAACTCATGAATCATTAATCTAGGCTGATTTAAATCAAAATTCGCATCCACATAATTACTAGAATTAGAGCTTACCTGATTAGGACCATTGTAATAGGTATTTACTCCAACAGCATAACCATCATTAACAACATTTACTGTATGGCTCAAGCTTGGTGGACCATAAACTTCTTTTATTATAGGATTAACTAAATCATAAAACTCCATTAGCTTAGCTGCCTCTGTAGCAGTATAAGCAGCAGCTCCTCCAATACCATAATTAGTTTCTATATTGATGGTTACAACATTAGCAGGATTGCCTAAATTTTCCCAAATAAATTGCAATTGAAAGGTAGTATCTAATGCACCTCCCACATTTAAGCTTAAATAAAAGGTATCTCCAATATTAAAAGCTGTTCCCATAGCTGCCGCACTTCTCCTTAACTCTTCATAACTATGTCCTCCGGTATGCTTGGCCGATGCGCTTAATGCTTGACCCCAACGAATGTCATTTCCTCCGGGAGTTGTTCCAAAAGAAAAAGATTGGCAAGAACCTCCATCCCATTTTGCAATTGCATTATGAATGCTTTGTGTGTAGGCTGTTACATTAGCAAGTAATGATTTGTTTTTAGAGCTACTTTTTCCTGGAGAATCAACCCAAACCGGTTTTTCGGGAGGTCTCTTTTTTCCACAAGTATGTTTTGAATGATCGTGTTTTTGACTAATACAATTTTGAGGGATAATTTCATTTAATTGTGCCTTAGAATTAACACTTAAAAGAAATAACGGAAACAAAAAAACAACATACAGCTTATGTAGACGAAAATTTTTCATAGAGTAAATATAACATCTTATCATGCTAAAGTTAACCAAAAAATAATTAGCAATCGACAAGATGGTTTTTTAAAGATTAGCTTACCTTTTTCATACCTATATTCTCAAGACGCACCTAGACCAGTTCCAGCACCAAATATACCACCACTAAAGCGCGTGGCTTTTATATTTTTCTTTACTTCTAAAAGGTTACTTTCATTACTTGAAAAACGCAAAGAAATGACTACCCCTTCACTACCCTAACCTCTTCGGTTATCTCTCCATAAATTTTTTTACCGTAGCACTTCTATAAATCTTGCCCTAAAATCTACTAAAAAGGAAATTATCCTAGCTTAATACCTGAAAAATATTTAGTTATTCAAGTTTAATTCTTTCTGAACTGATTTTTCAAGTGGCTTGACAATGCGTTTATCATCAGGTTGCTTATATAAGACAGGTTGTAAATATTTTCCTTTATTCCAATCTTCTTTTTCAACCTCAACATTTCTCTTCTCTGGATGTTGCTGCATGTAAGGATCATCTCGTTCCACATGAATAATCCATGAAACTTCCATACCAGGAGCGCCTCCTCCAACTAAAAATTGCCCGTTGACTACTTTCTCTTTGATATATAAAGGCGCATATGCACCAATAGGGGTCAATTGATAAGATATATTATCATTATTAACAAGATCAAAGTAATCAGGTAATACGACAGCTGCAACTCCGTTTGCATCAAATTCAGCATTGCCTCTGTATACATTTAATACTTCATTAGCTTCAATACTAAAGTGTCTCAAGTATTTATTCTCAGGATCTTTAGGGTGATCTATTGAGAATGTTTTTATACCAGAAGCCCCTAAATCACCATTAGCATAAATTGAGTAGCCTCCTGCACCATTATTATCTCCCCAAACACCAATATATCCTATACCATATGTACCAACTGCATTTCCGAGTGGTGCCACCAGATCAAAATTTTGACCATAGAGACCAAACCCAGTCTGGTAATTTGTTTGACCAACAACTCCATTAACTCCTATTCCCAGCACCCCGTGTCCACCAACTGTTCTTAAATTGCTTCCATATACGGCAGCTGTCGCTGAGCTGGTAGCGGATGCCTGTCCAGATACACCCCAAGCAGTTCCATCTGTATTACCAATAACCGCACTGGCAACATTTGAAGCAGAATTAGTTGTAGATTGAATAGTAGAGAATGGATTTGATGCGTTAGTTGAGCTAGCCAAAACACCTACCCCTGTACTCGAGTTAGTGGTTCTAAGCGCAATACCATTGGCTGAATTAGATTGAATTTCTACTTCACCTGCATCTGCTATAATTAATCGACCAGCACCAGCACCACCAAAATCATAGGCTTCATCTAGAGTTACTCCAGAGGCAGGCAATGTTATAGTATTACCATTACTGATACTTAAATCTTGACCACTAATTGTTAAAGATTGAATTTCATTTAGCGGATCTGCATCCGCATCATCAACATCATCTCCATCAGTCAGTTCTGCTGGTATTCCAGGTAGTGTTGACCAGTCCTGTAATTCATTCGCTGGGTCGTTGTCAGCATCGTCTACATCGTCACCATCTTGAAAGTCTGCAGGAATATTTATAATGTTATTCCAATCCACAAAACCCGCCTGAGGAATTAAAGCAAAACCTCCACTAGTAAGATAGATAGTATCATTACTAATAGAAATAATCTGTATTTCATTTGTTGGGTCTGCATCCGCATCATCCACATCATCAGTTCCATCAGCTAATTCTGCTGGAATTCCTGGTAGGTTGGACCAATCTTGCAACTCATTGGTTGGATCTGCATCCGCATCATCTACCAAGTCATTCGTTACATTTTCTGCAGTTTTTGAATGCAATGCATAAGGAACGCTCATTAACTGGCTCGTTCCCATTACTGCATAACTAGTTCCGCCAGTTACATCAACAGCTGTTTCCATGAAATGTGGACCATTACCCCAATCTATCGTTGAAAAATCGTAAGCAGTGGTACCTGTACCTATTTCTAGGTTTACTAAACCATAAGCATTTGTGCTTGTTGAAAAAGTTTCTGAATAAACAGTTACTCCTCCAATAGAACCTTGTTGTATGGTTAGTCGCATTCCAACTGCTTGGTTGTTTAATATTAAGTTACCAGCATCTCTTACCACTGCTTGATATTTAAAGCCTTCAGGTGCTTGACCAAAAGAGCTTAGTGAGAGTGTTGCTATCGCAACAAGCGAGAGTAGGATTTTTTTCATCTTATCGTTGTTTAATTAATTGAAAAGTCTTTAAATTTTGTGTGTCGTTATTCAAGGTCAAAGAATAAGCGCCTGGAGCTAATTGACTAACTTGAATAGGTGTTTGTACCGAAGAAAGCTTATCCTGTATTACAAGTTTTCCACGGGCATCATATAGTGTGTAAGTAACATTTTCAAACGTACGGGTTCTAATATTTAATATCTCTGAAGTTGGATTGGGAAAAATGATAGCTTCATAACTAGGAACATGATCTTCTATTCTCACAAAGTTCCAGTTCGTTTGATGAAAACCTTGCGTTAGGTCGTTGCTTCCATCGGTTCCTGTATTGATTACAACCTCACCTATTGTAAAGTCTATACTTCCACTTGAATTGGTATAGGAATCTCCTTGGGTGGATACTACTTCTTGTCCAAACCCAACAGAACCAAAGAATAAACAAAAGAGTATAACAAATAGTAATAATGGTTTCATTGAATAAATTTTAGCGAACCAAATATACTTTCTTTTATGGAATAGTAAAAATTCTTACCGCAATTCCTAGCCTGAGTGGTTAGCAGCAATAAAAAAGCCCCAAACCTATATGGGTTGGGGCTTTGGTGTCCTCAACTGGTGATAGTTCAAACTTTTTGGAGGATATTCACATGTTACTCAGTAAATATCTATTTTAGGATTGATTGACTTTTGTGAAGTATTCTCTAATTTTATTTATAAAATATGCATTAGTTTATCTCAAAGGAGCTGAAAGACTATGGATTAAAAAATACACATGAATATTGCCGTGAAAACTAATTTAATATTATCTGAATTAAAAAACTTAATTCTCATTTGAGAGCACACAGAATTTGATTGCAATTTAAACACATAAATTCAAGCAAAATTATTTTTTTAAAATACCAAAACACAGATAATAATTGTATTTTCGTTAATGTTCCCTAATGAACATTTTTGCGTGCGATTTAAGTTAGTGTGAGCGCTTGTTAAACAGGGATTGAGGGGTTGGTTCGAGCCCCGGGGCGTGCACAAGATAGACCTAAGGTAAGTTTACAAGGAATAATAACTAATTTAGCTGATATAAACTATGAAAAAGTATGGTGTTTATAATGCAGAAATTGAAGGTGATATGACCATAAAGGGTATTACGAATAAATCCACTGAAAAAGGAACTATTACTGTTGAAGGAAAAACTAAAATAGCATTAGCAGATTATAAAATAGCTTCCGAAAAAGGAAAGTAATCTGCAAATATTGCAAAGGAAATTGATGTAACATTAAAGCAGAATATACAATTGTAGGTTAACTAAATCATATAAAAAACGGAATGACTTTAATAGCACATAATATTAGTAACTTAAAACAGATAAAAGAAATACTTGTTAAGGTAACAGATCAAAGTTATACTGAGCCAAGATCTATTATTTCAGGGGTTACTGTTGGGCAGCACATTCGTCATATTCTTGAGTTTTACATTTGTATTGAACATAGCCTAGAAACAGGCTATGTTTGCTATGATGAAAGAAAAAGAGATACTGAAATTGAACAAAATAGAAAGTATGCAATTCAAGTAATTGATAATTTATGCACTTTTATTCATTCTGTAAAAAAGGATCATCAACTGATTCTGAAAGCCAATTTCTCTGAAATTGCTGAAGAAACAACAGAAATCAATTCTACTTTTTTTCGCGAACTCGCCTATTCATTGGATCATACAGTTCACCATTTGGCTATTGTGAAAATTGCATTTACAGATTCTGGACAAGAAATTGATGAAAATATAGGAGTTGCTCCATCAACTATTAGATATAGAGAAGAAACATGTGCACAGTAACATTTATAAAAGATCATCTTGGAGGTTATATCTTAACCTCCAACCGTGATGAGAAAAAAATAAGAGAGACTTTGCTCCCCGAAAATTTTCAGGTTGGAAAACATCAAGTGCTTTATCCACAAGATAAGTTAGCTGGAGGAACTTGGATTTCTATGGGGACAAATGGAATCGTTTGCTGTCTCTTAAATGGTGCTTTTACAGCGCATGAACGTTTAGCCAGCTATAAAAAAAGCCGAGGTCAAGTTCTGTTGGATGTGTATCGATCAGGTTCTTTAGATGAATTTACAACACAATATGATTTTAGGGAAATAGAGCCTTTTACGTTAATTATTTTTGATATGCAAAATGATCAAAAACTAACAGAATTACGTTGGGATGGATCTACTAAACATATCCAACAGTTAGATGCTAATCAACATCATATTTGGTCTTCAGCAACACTTTATTCTTCAGGGTTTAGAAAAAACAGAACCGAATATTTTGAACATTGGAGCAAAAACCTTCAAAACATGGATGAGAATCTGATTTTCTCTCTTCATTCATCAACTGATCAAGAAAATGGTTTTATCCTTAAAGGAGAAGAAGGAATCGAAACAGTGAGTATTACACAACTTCATCTCAGCTCTTCAAAAGGTGCAATGAATTATTATGAGACATTGAATAAACAAACAACTGCAAAATTACAACCATGGAAAAAGATCTTGCAATAGTAATCGCCTGGCCAGAAACTCTCTGTAAACAAGCAGGAGCGTGGTACGATAATTTATTGAAATGGCTAACCATTAATGAAAATGGATATTATAAAGTAGGCCATGCAGCAATTGTTTTAGTAAAAAGAGATACTGGCGATTGTTTTTATTTTGATTTCGGCAGGTATCATGCTCCAAGAGGAAATGGTAGAGTGAGAGATGCTTCAACAGATCATGATTTAGCTGTCAACACAAAAATTAGTTTTGACATTTCTGGAGCTCCTTTAAACTTAACGGAAATTCTACAGGAACTAAGCGAAAATGCTTCTTGCCATGGTACAGGAGAAATTAAGGCAGGAATCGTTTCTATTAATTTTGAGAAAGCTTATGCAAGTGCTAAGGGATTCCAAGAAAGAGATTATATGCCTTATGGTCCTTTTGTGCTTCCCGGAACAAATTGTTCAAGATTTGTGAGAACTGTTGCATTAAAAGGGATTAAGTATCCTATTAAAAAACTAAAGCTTCAATTTCCTGTTATGCTCACTCCAACACCTTTGTGGAATGTAAAAGCTGTAAATGAATTAAATATTGACCATCAATTAGATAATATTCCGATTTATGAAACAAGATAGATTAAGTGTATTGCCAAAACCAAAACGAAATGTGTTAATTCCTGAAAATGCCAAATGGCTTTCGGGAGAAGGAGCCGGCTCTTGGTTTTGTGTGCAAATTACGGATACAAAAAATAACTTTCAAATAGACCGCTTTTCACCTGAGGGAAACTTAGAATGTTCAGGAAGGTTTGTAACAGCTCAAGAGTTTGACCCGTATATTGAGTTTCACTTTACCTATCCTTCTCACTGTGCAAAAGCTTCTGTTATTCAGAAAAATGAAAAAATTTCTTTTGTTAACCTATAATATTCAAGAGTAGCTATGCAAAATGCATTTAAACTAAAATCACTAATAACGCTTGTTACTCTATTAGTTTTTAATTTTATGAATGCACAAGAACATAAACCGGTAACTGAAGCACTAGGATTATCCGTTGGAGATTCTGTTCCTTCATTTTAATCAAAATTTTATTAATGTAAAAATGGATATGGAAAAGGGGGTTGGTCCAACATCAGCGAAAAAACATGGAACAAGAAGCCGCCTTACTAAACTTAGCAAAAGAAACCCTCGAAAAATAAAACACTATTTTTCATGAATAATAGACTTCAAAATGGTATTGTACGCATTTCTACGAGGGTAAAACCACTGTTGATTATTGCTTTATTTGGATTAATCGTTGGGTTTTTATCACCTCAGTTAACCAAACTTCGATTTGATTATAATATCGAGAGTTTTTTTTCGGGGAATGATTCTGAGGTTGAGTTTTACGTTGATTTCAAAGAGAAATTTGAAAACGAGAATAGCTATTTACTTATTGGAATTAAAAACAATGAAGGAGTTTTTACTAAAGTTTTCCTTGATAGAATAGACTCTCTAACAAATCAACTAAAGAGTCTAGATAAAATCATTAAAGTTTATTCTCCAACCAATTTATCAAACTTTGTAAATGTCCCTCTTCTTGGAATCACTCAATTTCCAATTATTCATTTGGATAATCAATCCCAATTCCAAGAAGACAAAAATAGAATTTATGCTTCTTCAGACTTCAGTCGATCCTTTTTTTCAAAAGACACATTATCAGTCCAGGTACTACTTAAAGTTGATAAATACTCAAGTCCAAAAGAAGGTAATAAAATCCTTAAAAATATTGAGACTATAATAGCTCAACATGATTTTGACGAATGGCATACAGCTGGTCGTCTACGAACTCAACAGTTTTACATTTCAGAAATGAAATCAGAGATGCAACTTTTTGCTAGTTTAACATTTCTAATATTAATCGTTTCTCTTTGGATTGTCCTCAAGCGACTTAAATACATGTTATGGGTGCTAGCAGTTCTCCTCGTAGCTTTATTATTAACCTTTGCTTTAATTGGATTCCTTAATTATCCAATCAATTTAATGATAACGTTGCTTCCTGCTATATTGTTAATCACAGGGACTTCTGGAAGCGTTCACATTCTATCCAAATTCAAAGAACATATTGCTACTGGAAAAGACAAGGAACATGCGTTACATGAGACAATAAAAGAAGCGGGAGTTCCAATATTTTTTAATGCGCTTACAACAGCCATTGGTTTTGCTTCATTGTGGCTAATTCCTGTAGAACCAATCCAAAAATTTGGACTTCTTACAGCAATGGGAATCCTCGTTACATATTTTACGGGGATGTTATTGCTTCCTACTTTGATTCTTCAATTTGATCGGTCTAAAACATTACCAAAGATTGATAAAACAGCAAGACTTCCCATTTTATACGAATCAATTTTACAGCAATCTTTAAAGGTCAAACTAGCAACGCTATTATTTTTTATAATTGGCGTTTGGGGAATTACGAATATTAGCATCAATAATTTTTTTCTGGATGACCTTCATCAAAAATCATCCTTAAAGCAAGACCTAGCTTTTTTTGAGGAAAACTTTAACGGTATTCGCCCTTTTGAATTAGTAATAACTACAAAAGACAATGAAAAACTAGAAAGCGAAGAAGTCGTTAAGGAAATTGATATTCTAGCTAACTATTTGACTACGAAATATGAAATTCAATCTGTTTCTAGTCTTTCATTATTGATAAAATCGGTCAATAAAACAATGCATGGAGGTAATTCGGAACATTTTAAAATTCCTTCCTCCAAAAAGGAACTAAATAAAGTAATTCATCAAATCAAAAAGAGAAATTTAGAAACTAAGTTTATTCCATTGATAGATAGTTCGTGGAACAGCACTCGAATTTCTGGGCGCTCACAAGATTGGGGAAGCACTGTGCTATCGCAGAAAAACAAAAACTTATTGGCTTTTGTAAATAAGGAGTTGCAGCATGTAAATGTTCAAATTACTGGGGCTGCTTATCTAATGGATAGAACCAATTTGAACATTACATCCAACTTGTTGTTAGGGATTTCTTTTGCAATTTTAATTTCATCCCTCTGTGTATTTCTACTTACCAGATCTATAAAATTGTCGCTAATTAGTATTATTCCTAATGCATTACCTCTTGTTTTTGCAGGGATGGTAATGTGGATTTTTGGAATCCCTTTTAAAATTGGTACCGCAATGGTTTTTACCATTATATACGGTTTAGCAGTAGATGACACAATGCATTTTCTTTATAATTTTCAGGAAATAAAAAAGGGAACGACAAGTATTGATGCCCTAAAAAAGACCTACTTAACGGTAAAAAAACCAATGACCCATACAACGATTGTATTAAGCCTCGGATTTCTCGTTTTTAGCGGATCACAATTCACAAGTATTTCAACAATTGGGGTTTTAATAAGTAGTTCTCTTATTGTAGCACTTTTGGCCGATTTTACTGTGTTGCCAGCTTTTCTTATTTCAAAAAAGAGTAAGATCTAATTTTTAAAGTCTTCCCAAAACATATACATTTACTGTCATAAAAGTTTAACTTTCGTTAAAATAGATTAAAAATTTAGCGTGAAAAAAATACTGGCATATTTCCTATTAGTTACAATCCTTGCGAGTACACAAATTATGTATGCGCAAAATGAATCCAGTGACAAAGAAATTAATATTCTTCTCAAAAATGCTGATGAAATATTGTACACTTATCCTGATTCAGCTATTTTTCTAACGGAAAGAGTTGTGAGTAAGCTAGATACACTGAAACAATTAAACTTACTTTCAAAAGCGTATACTACCTTAGGGACTTCATGGTACATGAAAGGCGAATACGCTAAAAGTCTTTCATATTATTTTAAAGGATTGAAAATAGATGAAAAACTTAATAATGATGCCTCTATAGCTATTGACCTTAACAATATTGGAAATATTTATTTGGCCGCAAACGACTCAGAGAAAGCAATAAATTATTTTTCTAAGGCGCTTGAAATAAAAACACGACTAAACGACCAAGCAGGAATAGGGCATACGCTTATCAATATGGCAAATGCATTCTATTTGACGGGAGAACTTGATAAAGCACTCTCCTTGGCTAACAAGGCAAAACTTATCTATAATATATTGAAAGACAATGAAAAACTTATTTTAGTTTACTCAACTATCGGCAGTATTTATAAGAGCAGGGGGGAACAAGAAGACGCACTAAAATTTTTCAATATAGCCATTGCCAGTGCAGAAAAAATTGAAGATTTTCAAAGCTTGTGTGTATTACAAATCAACTCTGGCAACATTTATGCTGACATTGGAGAGACTACCATAGCTATCGAAAATTATGAAAATGCAATGATCAATGCACAAGAAATTGATTATATGGAAGGCATGAAAGACGCTTTCGAAAAGCTATATCTCATTTATGAAGTGGAAGATGATTTAGAAAGCGCATATCTGTATTATCAATTATTTATCAATGTTCGCGATTCGCTTCAAAAAAGAGAAAATATTGAAGCTTTGGTAACAACAGAAATGGAATATAAATTTGATAAAGAACGTGTCAAAATTCAATTAGAACAAGAAAAAAAGGAATTACTTACAGCTGAAAAAGATAAAAGACAGAATCTAATTATACTGGCAATAATTGTATTGCTTTTGGGCACTTTAATTATTGTGTTTTTAATATACAAATCAAATAAAGAAAAACAAAAGGCCAATGAACAACTATTGAATCAAAATTTGATTATCGAGAAGAAACAAACGGAAATTCTTGGCAGCATTGACTACGCAAAACGAATTCAAAAGAAGTTAGAAAAGTCATTAATTAAAGAAAAAGAGTTAGGTCAATTAAAAGCAAGTTTTGTTACCGTTGCATCACATCAATTTAGAACACCCTTAGCGGTTATTCAGTCTAATACGGAGTTACTTGAAATGTTAAACAATAAGGAAGAAAAACAAGAGTCCGAAAAGTATAAAAAAGTAACTAATCGTATTACACTAGCTATTTCTAAAATGACTGACCTAATGGATGATGTGCTTACGCTCGGTAAACTAACCTCCGGAAACGTTCCTTATACTCCTGAAGAGTTAGATTTGGTTGATTTTTGCAATGGATTGGTACAACAATTTAATTTGATACAACAAGGTGGCAGCACGTTAGATTTTGTTATAGAAGGAGAAGCCTACAATGTGCATTTAGATGCTAAATTACTAGAACATACATTAGCTAATTTAATCAGTAATGCCTTTAAGTATTCTGTAGGAAAAAAGAACCCTCAGTTGAGCCTACATTTTAAACCAACAGAAATAGTGTTGTCAGTAAAAGATTTTGGTATGGGTATTCCTGAAAATGAACAGCTACATCTATTTGAACCCTTCTTTCGTGCAGACAATGTTACAGAAATTCAAGGTACAGGATTAGGCTTGAGTATCGCAAAAGAATACGTTGAAGTTAATAAGGGTACTATCTCTGCTAAATCAATATTAGGAGAAGGTAGCTGTTTTGAAATAAAATTTAAAAAGGATAAATTATAAAAGGAATTGTATTTGCTGAATTTTTTAGATTTAGTAGAAATTAGTGGCAACTTCTGGGGTTACCCTATCATTTTATAAAACAAAAAGATGCCAAAATATTTTTTCTGATACGGTTATTGAAACCTGGCTACTAGCACATATTCACCATAGTTATTGGAGGTGTCTTGGCATTTTATTGGGTCGATAGTATGTGTTTTGAAAAACAAATCGACTTGACCTTAAAAATGGCTAAATTCGCCAACTTTTATGCGGAGGAAGTATTAAAGCAAGAAGGAGGTCTAACAGCACACTTTGTTTCTGGAATATTTTACATGGTTTGACACTACCTATGGCAGAACAAACAACTCATACCCTACTCATAAATCATAGAATAATCGCTTCGCTGTATTACTTACAGCAATTTTTGACCAGCTAACTCAACTCTTATTTCTTACCTTCCATTTTAATAAGAGTAATGTCACATTTACCACAAGTACCTGGTTTTTTACTAGAATGAGAACACTTATTACAATAGTACAGGCCTACTTTGATTAATGGCTTTGCGCACTTGGGACATTTTTTTGCTTTTTCACCACAGTAATCCTTCTGTACACAACAATAAGAAGCATGTTCTTTATGATCTTTATGATCTTGCCCAAAACATATTCCACACAAAAAAACGCCAATAACAAGACTGAAAATCTGTTTCATAATTTTATTTCAAAGTTTCTAATTTTTAAAGTCTTAACAAATATATACATTTGCTGTCATAAAAGTTTAACTTTCGTTAAAGATTGATTAAAAATTTAGCGTGAAAAAAATACTGGCATATTTCCTATTAGTTACAATCCTTGCGAGTACACAAGTTATATATGCGCAAAATGAATCCAGTGACAAAGAAATTAATATTCTTCTCAAAAATGCTGATGAAATATTGTACACTTATCCTGATTCAGCTATTTTTCTAACGGAAAGAGTTGTGAGTAAGCTAGATACACTGAAACAATTAAACTTACTTTCAAAAGCGTATACTACCTTAGGGACTTCATGGTACATGAAAGGCGAATACGCTAAAAGTCTTTCATATTATTTTAAAGGATTGAAAATAGATGAAAAACTTAATAATGATGCCTCTATAGCTATTGACCTTAACAATATTGGAAATATTTATTTGGCCGCAAACGACTCAGAGAAAGCAATAAATTATTTTTCTAAGGCGCTTGAAATAAAAACACGACTAAACGACCAAGCAGGAATAGGGCATACGCTTATCAATATGGCAAATGCATTCTATTTGACGGGAGAACTTGATAAAGCACTCTCCTTGGCTAACAAGGCAAAACTTATCTATAATATATTGAAAGACAATGAAAAACTTATTTTAGTTTACTCAACTATCGGCAGTATTTATAAGAGCAGGGGGGAACAAGAAGACGCACTAAAATTTTTCAATATAGCCATTGCCAGTGCAGAAAAAATTGAAGATTTTCAAAGCTTGTGTGTATTACAAATCAACTCTGGCAACATTTATGCTGACATTGGAGAGACTACCATAGCTATCGAAAATTATGAAAATGCAATGATCAATGCACAAGAAATTGATTATATGGAAGGCATGAAAGACGCTTTCGAAAAGCTATATCTCATTTATGAAGTGGAAGATGATTTAGAAAGCGCATATCTGTATTATCAATTATTTATCAATGTTCGCGATTCGCTTCAAAAAAGAGAAAATATTGAAGCTTTGGTAACAACAGAAATGGAATATAAATTTGATAAAGAACGTGTCAAAATTCAATTAGAACAAGAAAAAAAGGAATTACTTACAGCTGAAAAAGATAAAAGACAGAATCTAATTATACTGGCAATAATTGTATTGCTTTTGGGCACTTTAATTATTGTGTTTTTAATATACAAATCAAATAAAGAAAAACAAAAGGCCAATGAACAACTATTGAATCAAAATTTGATTATCGAGAAGAAACAAACGGAAATTCTTGGCAGCATTGACTACGCAAAACGAATTCAAAAGTCGTTACTAGCAACGGAAAGCATGCTTCAAAAACATTTGAAAGACTATTTCGTTTTCTTTCAGCCAAAAGATATAGTGAGCGGAGATTTTTATTGGGCAATAGAAACTCCAGAGAATACATTTATTGTTGTAACCGCTGATAGTACTGGCCATGGGGTGCCGGGCGCAATTATGAGTATGCTAAATATTTCATCTTTAGAAAAGGCGACTGAATCAGAAAAACTTTTTGAGCCTGCGCAAATTCTAAATCACACCAGATTAAAAATCATTGAGACACTTGCAAAAGATGGAAGTATTGAAGGTGGAAAAGACGGGATGGACTGTTCAGTAGTCAAATATGACCTTGATAATCTGAAATTAACTTATGCCGCGGCACATAACGGAATTTGGATAATCAGAAAGAATGAATTACTTGAATTCAAAGCAGACAAAATGCCTGTTGGAAAACATGCGCTTGATCAAAATCCTTTCTCACAACATGAAGTTCAATTAGAAAAAGGAGATGTAATTTACACTTTAACGGACGGTTATGCAGATCAGTTTGGTGGACCTAAAGGAAAGAAGTTTAAATTTAAATCGCTTAAAAAATTACTTTTAGAACTTAGTAATCTTCCAATGAATGAGCAACAGCTTGCATTAGATAAACATTTCACGGAATGGAAGGGTGATTTAGAGCAATTGGATGATGTTTGTCTAATTGGCGTCAGAGTTTCTTAATTAATAACTAATTTCGTCAGCGAATGACCGTTGAGGAATACAGAGAAGCATATCAGCAGACTGAGAAAGTCAGAGATATCTCCGCCCAATTGGTTTATGATGAGGTCAAAATTTCTATTAAAGGACTCATTGGTTCAGGTAGATCTATTGTAGCTGACGCCGTAGTTCAAAATATTGAAGTGTGAGAGCATTTGAAATTCTTCACTAGAAATATCGCACCAATAATTTAAGTACAAGTATTTTTTATCCCCTTTATTGATAATGCTTACAGGATTAAAATCATCAAACTGGTTCTGAGTAAAACCTATTCCACTGTGACCCCGGAAGGATTATCTCGCTATCGCTCATGATCCTTTGCGCCCGACATGCAGTGGATAAAAGCGTTCATTCGTTTCACTCATTGCCCACTTTTTTGCGTCAACAAATTCAAGTGAACTTGATCTGTTTCCACAAAAAAAGCGCTTGCCTTTGGCAAACGCTTTTATCAGTGTGACCTCCAAAGGTCAGAGTTCAAACTTTTTAGAAGATCTTAAAACTCTGCAATAACTTCTTTAAAAAAGGGCTCAAACACGTCTTTCGGTGTGCGATGTTTGTGCTTCCCTACGGTTACCTTCGCTCCTGCTCTTTTGAGGATTTCGATATTCTCTTTTGGCCGCACCACATCATCATTCTCACCTACCAGTGCCCAAATTTTGGATTTCTCGTTTCCGTCAGGTAAAATGGGTGGGTCGAATGTTCGGTTTGGAAGTGCAGGGTTCAATAAAAGTAAATTCGTCTTATAGTGCGTACCCAAATGAAAGGCAAAATATCCGCCCATGCTTGATCCAACGATCAGATCAGGATTAAAGTCAATGATACTGTTCAGTGTTTTTGCATAAAGATCCAAGACCTTTCTGTAGTCCATGTATTCTGCATGAACATCATGTCCTAGAGCTCTCATTAAGTCAACTTTCGAAGACTGGTTGGTGCTTTCAAGGCCGTGGAGAAATAGTATTTTCATTTTTAATCATTTTGGTTAGATTCTAGGGTTTCAAATCCTCCATTTTTCCGAAAGGCAGGATTTGTTCTACCTAATTCATGCCACATATTGCCGTGCTTATTCCGACTATCATAAATAACATTTTCTTCATCTGGATGGTCTTCTAGAGTCCAAAGCATATCTCTTGTAGAATCCTTCAAATTAGATTCGTTTTTGACAATAAATGACTCGATATCGTATAAGACATTACTGATCAAATATTCCATAAAGACTGTTGAATCTTCACCTTCATAAGGGGGCACACAATTTTTAAATTCATCCATGTTCAGTAACATTGGCTCAGTTGCAATTTGAACCGTATAATGCTCAACATTTCTAATTTCTATTTGATTACTCGTCAGCTGGCGCTGATAAATTTTAAGCGGTGAACCATCATTCGGGCAAAATTCCGAATCTATAAATAGCTTACGACATTTATCGCACTGAAAAACATCAGATGTATTCTGAACCAGTGTGTCACCGCACTGCTCACAAAATTGTGATTTCTCGTCATATACTTTATTGCATTTATTACATACATTCATACTAAAAGAGTTGATTTAATTCGTTAATATTCATCGCATAATCCCAGCCTGCCATCCCTTCTCGCCAAACCATGGTTTGTTTTATAAATTGATTTGTAGAAATCATTTGAGATAATTGCTGAAAATTATACGGGCCATAATTAACATTGTTGACATTGATGTGAAATGCCCCCCCAGCGCTAACTGATACTGGAGATGAATAAGCAATATTGCTATTGGAAAGCTTAATAAATCCTGCTGATTCCTTATCGGGTGTGATTCTTTGAATAGACATACTTACAATCTCAGTTCCCGTTCTTTCTAGTAACTCAACCCGGGCAATGTCTT
>ENA-OSET01001198-OSET01001198.1-sediment-metagenome-genome-assembly--contig:-NODE-1198-length-27200-cov-3.389964_pt1 | contig 27200 bp, 23 predicted proteins | sample MGYA00237882_ERZ534229 | MGnify/ENA primary metagenome ERZ534229 (study PRJEB26408, sample SAMN06266212) | sediment metagenome | isolation source: Hudson Canyon methane seep mesocosm | place... | reverse complement strand
GGAAATCCCTCTTCAGACAAACTTATTAAAGTACACCAGATTGATCCAGGCTGTTTTAATAAGGACATGCCATGAAGAAAAAACGCATCGCCACCACCTCGCTGGCTGGTTGTTTTGGCTGTCACATGTCGCTGTTAGATATTGATGAGCGTATTTTTGATTTACTTGAGCTGGTCGAATTTGACCGATCCCCACTGAACGACTTAAAAAAATTCACCCGCCGCTGTGATATCGGATTAATTGAAGGAGGCTGCTGCAACGAAGAAAACGTACACGTGTTGCGGGAGTTCAGACAAAACTGCGATATTTTAGTCGCCGTTGGTCAATGCGCCATTATGGGTGGTCTACCTGTTATGCGTAACGCCATTATGCATTCCGATGACCCTTTACGGGAATGCTTAGAAGAAGCCTATTGCACACCAAAAGTGTTAAACCCCGAAAACCAGATTCCCAATGACCCAGCCCTGCCCCTACTACTGGACAAGGTTTATACCTGTGTGGATGTGGTAAAAATTGATTACCAAATACGAGGTTGTCCACCTTCTGGTGAAACCATCTGGCAGGCTTTAAATGCCTTGGTGAGAAATGAAGCACCTGCATTGGATTATGCGCTAATTAAGTATGATTGAGTGACAACTATGAAAACAAAAAAAGCCCGCATACTAGAAATTGAGCCTCTCACCCGTGTTGAAGGCCACGGTAAGGTGACAGTGCATTTGGATGAGAATAACGAGGTAACGGAAGCCCGTTTACATATTGTAGAATTTAGGGGGTTTGAACGTTTTATCCAGGGGCGTTTATTGTGGGAAGTGCCTGTGATCGTGCAACGCCTTTGTGGCATTTGTCCGGTGAGTCATCATTTGGCAGCAGCTAAAGCCATGGATATGATTGTCGGTGTAGACCAACTTACACCAACGGCTGAAAAAATGCGTCGACTCATGCATTACGGTCAAGTTATGCAAAGCAATGTACTGCACTTTTTTCACCTTTGTTCGCCAGATTTATTGTTTGGATTTTCAGCCCCAGCGAAAAAGCGCAATATTTTTTCCATCATAAAAGAGTTTCCCGATCTGGCTAAAAAAGGCGTACTCATGCGCAAGTACGGGCAGGAGGTGATCTTACACACCGCGGGTAAAAAAATTCATGGTAACAGTGCAGTACCAGGTGGCATCAATAAGAATTTACAACTCACCGAACGAGACGCCCTATTAAAAGATATTGACCAGATGATTGCCTGGTCACAAGAAGCTGTCGACATTAGTAAAAACTATACCATGGAGCATTTAGGTTTGGTCGAAGGATTTGGTAATTTCAAATCCAATCACATGTCTTTAGTTCGGGAAGATGGCGCGCTGGATCTTTACGATGGTGGTTTACGAGCGGTAGACGCTAATGGCAACCTGATCTTCGATCATATGGATTACCGCAATTTTGACCAGTTTATTATGGAGGAGGTTAAGCCTTGGTCTTATATGAAATTCCCCTTTATAAAAAGCCGCGGTAACCTTGATGGCTGGTATCGTGTTGGCCCACTCGCACGTATGAATACCATTAGTTTTATCGATACCCCGCTAGCCAATGCCCGACATGCCGAGTTTCGTGAATTTTCGAAACACAAACCTGCCAATATGACACTCGCCTACCACTGGGCACGAATGATTGAAGTACTACATTGTGTTGAAAAGATCAAAGAACTGTTACACGACCCTGACCTACAAGGCAGCGATTTAATGCTCAAAGGTGAGCGACGTGAAGAAGGTATTGCGGTTATAGAAGCCCCACGCGGCTCGTTATTTCATCATTATAAAGTCAATGAAAATGATCAAGTCACCTATTGCAACTTGATCGTATCAACCACTCATAATAACACCGCAATGAACCTAGCTGTTACCGATGTTGCTAAAAAATATATTTCCGGTAAGTCCCGAATTAGCGAGGCGATGCTGAACCATATTGAAGTAGCTGTACGCGCATATGACCCTTGTCTATCCTGCGCCACTCACGCACTAGGACAAATGCCTTTAGTGGTGGAGTTGTTTGATGCGAACAATAACTTGATCGACACAGGAAGTCAGTTTGTCAGCAAATAATCAGCTACGCACACTCATTATTGGTTATGGCAACCCAGGCAGACAGGATGATGGCTTGGGCCCCGAATTCATCAAGCAAATTGAACACATTGAGTCAGAGCACCTACACTTACAGAGCAATTACCAGCTTACAGTAGAAGATGCCTACGACGCCCAAGAATATGACCAACTTATCTTTGTAGATGCCAGTATTGATGCATGCTTAAATGTCGGTTTAAAAACAGAAAAGCCTTTCTTATTTGAACAAATAGAAAACATTGATGACAGCGGGTTGGGCAGCCATAGCCTGAGCCCGAATGGCGTAATTAGGCTATGCGAAACATTATACGGCAGCTCACCCAAAGCATTTGTTCTAGGTATTCTGGGTTATGAATTTGACCAGTTCGAAGAATGTTTATCCGCGCAGGCAAACACTAACCTGCAAGCCGCCTTAACATTTTTACAAAATTGGTTAACGAGTCAGACATATGCATGAATTGTCATTAGCAGAAGATATGCTGGACATGATCATACAACGTTCAAAAGACGATGATTTTGAGCGTGTCACAAAAGTTTGGTTGGAAATCGGCAAGTTATCACATGTGGAAGCCGAGGCCATGGAATTTTGCTTTGATGCCGTGGTAGCAGGTAGTCTGGTAGAAGGCGCTGTTTTAGAAATTATAACCAGCGAAGGTATGGGGAAGTGCCTGCACTGCCAGGAGATCAATTGTATTGAACACCTCTACGATCCATGCTCGCATTGTGGCAAATTTGGCCTAGATATTATTCAAGGCGACCAAGTAAGAATTAAATCCTTAGAAGTGAATTGATATAAAAGTTTTGCACGACTAAAACCCTCTGTCATTCCGTCTAACCAAGAGTAGGCGCTTTAAGCGAAAGACTACCGGAATGACGAAGTTGTTTAGTTTATTATTGTCGTACAAAACGCTCACCAAGAAGTTTAGGAGTTTTTTATGTGTACAACCTGCGGCTGTAACAGTAACCATGAACATACCCACGGACTTGAACACAGCCATGATCAAGCAAGAATCATTGAAGTTGAGCAGAATATCCTAAGCAAAAACAATCGTTATGCAGCACTTAACCGCGCTAAATTTTTAACGCATAAGGTCGCGGCCTTTAATTTAGTATCCAGCCCCGGTTCGGGTAAAACTTCCCTACTCACGAAGACGATTACAACCTTAAATGCGAAACAAGCTATTGCGGTAATCGAGGGTGACCAACAAACAGACAATGATGCCGAACGCATTCGTGCTACAGGCGCCAGAGCTGTGCAAATTAATACGGGTAAAGGCTGCCACCTCGATGCTCATGGTGTGGGTCATGCACTGGAGCAGCTTCCTTTAAAAACGACCGACCTATTATTTATTGAAAATGTAGGCAACCTAGTCTGCCCAGCAGCGTTTGATTTGGGGGAACTCGCAAAAGTGGTCGTGTTATCGGTAACCGAAGGTGATGACAAACCCTTGAAATACCCAGACATGTTTCGTGCCGCCAAGCTGATGCTTATTAACAAGATTGATCTGTTACCTTATGTTGATTTTAACACTAACCTTACTATTGATTATGCGCGCCGTATTAACCCCGATATTGAAGTGATTTTGATCTCAGCCAAGACAGGGGAAGGTTTTGAACAGTGGCAAGAGTTTTTAACTACGAAAGTTGTTAGCTGAGAATCTATAGAATTAATATGATACACCAAAGCCTAAAAATAACAGGAAACGTACAAGGCGTCGGCTTTCGGCCTTTTATTTATAAACTCGCATCAAGTTTAAATTTGAAGGGCTATGTAGCAAATGACGCTAGCACCGTTCGTATTGAAATTTTCGGCCCTTATGCCGCTTTAGAACAATTTCGCCAGAAATTATTACAAGAATATCCGATCCATGCACGTATCGATTCTATCACACTCAAAGAATCAAACATTGAACAACCAACTACCCCAAAACATTTTGAAATAAAAGCCAGCCTAAATACCACATACTTAAGCGTTACAAAAAACATCCCTAGCGATCAACGCATCTGTCACGCATGTTTGAAAGAACTATTTGACCCTCAGGACAGGCGTCATCATTACCCTTTTATCAACTGCACAGACTGTGGCCCCCGCTATAGCTTAATCAAAGCACTACCCTATGACAGACATACCACCAGCATGGCTACGTTTGAGATGTGCTCTACCTGTAAAACAGAATACCAGTCACCCTCACAGCGTCGGTTTCATGCTCAGCCTAATGCCTGTAAAGAATGCGGGCCATCACTGAGTTTGCATCAATCTGATGGAAAAATCGCCCCATGTGAAGACCAAATAATTGAAACTGCGCGCCAACTACAGGCAGGTAAAATAGTCGCTTTAAAAGGTATTGGTGGTTTTCATTTAATGTGCGATGCACGAAACCCAGAGGCTGTTAAAACGTTAAGATCACGAAAACACAGGCCAGATAAACCTTTTGCAATAATGGTTCTGAATACCTGTTCCCTTAACACATTTGCCAAACTTTCAGACTCCTCTGAAAAATTACTCCAAAGTAGTCCAGCACCGATTGTATTATTACCCAAGCAAGCACATTGCGATGATCAACTTAAACACATCGCACTAAACGTCAGCGATATTGGCTGTATGCTTCCGTACACGCCCATTCATTATTTATTATTTCAAGCTTTGTCAAAAGGAACTCTGCATAATAACTGGCTGGATGATATAAACGAGACGGTAGACGATACTGTATTAGTAGTAACCAGTGCCAACCTATCGGGTGAACCTATTATTTCAGATAATGAAAGCTGTCTGAAAAAGCTGGTAAATATTGCTGACTATTTTTTGCTACATGATCGTGACATTATAGCCCCTAGTGATGACTCTGTTCTTAACTCCCCAAGCTCTATATGTCCATCAAGCACGATCAGGCGTGCAAGAGGCTTTGCCCCACAAGCTATTAAACTTCCTGAATCAAGCCCTTCCATACTAGCCTGCGGTGCATTTTTAAAAAATACCTTTTGCCTGACTCAAGGTAATCAGGCTTATTTGTCTCCACATATCGGAGAGCTTGAGAGCATTGAAAGCTGTTTACATTTCAGAGAGTCAATTGAACGTCATATACAATTATTAGGCATTACGCCGAAAGCCGTCGTATGCGACCTCCACCCAGACTTTTACAGTAGCCGTTTTGCCGAAGAATATAGCCGAACACACAATATTCCGCTCATTAAAGTTCAGCACCATAGGGCACATATAGCGGCAGTCCTTGCGGAACATCTTTTTGAAAAAGACGACGCTATTATCGGTTTAGCATTAGATGGTGTTGGGCTGGGTGATGATAATACAGCCTGGGGCGGTGAATTATTTTATGGTCCAGCATCCAGTCTTCAACGTATTGCACATTTATCCCCCCTTGCACTTCCTGGTGGTGACATCGCTACCAAGGAAATCTGGCGACTGGGCGCAGCATTATTGTCTAAACTACCTGATACACATTATTATCAGGAGTTTGCCAAGCACATAACCAAGCTGAGTAAATTAGCATTAAACAACCCAGCGATGGAAAATTTTATTACTCAAACTCAGCACTCAACTAGCAGTAGCGCGGGCCGATGGTTTGATGCAATCGCATCAATACTTCACACCCGTAGCCAAGTGAGTTTTGAAGGCCAGGCAGCCATGCAAGTTGAACAATTAGCAGGTTTGTATTGTGAGCAGTTTGGTGAACTACCAAAAACAAAACACATGGCGAAGTTGAAAGAAGATGGCATGTTAGACCTATACCCGATTGTTCCCGCCATTCTGGATACACCTATACAAACAGCCGCCGCACAGTTTCATTCCGAAGTGATCGATGGCTTGCTACGATGGATCAATTGGGCTGCAAAAGACAATACTACCCGAACAGTAGTATGTTCAGGCGGCTGCTTTCAGAATAAAATTTTACGTGATGAGTTGAAACATCGTTTATGCTTGGCTGGTTTCAAAACTTACTTTCCTGAGAAAGCACCCGCAAATGATGGCGGTGTCAGTTTAGGCCAAGCCTGGATTGCCTCTGTGCTATTAAAACAAGAACATTAAATAAGGACTTTAACAAGATGTGTTTAGCGGTGCCGGTAAAGGTAGAACAACTGCTTGAAGACCAACAAGCAATTGTTGATTTGAGTGGCGTTAAAACCACTATTTCTCTGGCCTTAGTTGATGATATTGAAGTGGGCGATTATGTTATTTTACATGTGGGTTATGCGCTTAATAAACTGGACAAATTAGAAGCAGAAGAAACACTTAAATTATTTTCTGAGGGTGGTATTTAATGAAATACATATCCGAATTTCGAGACGGTGTGCTAGCGAAACAAATCGCCCAGCAGATCGCGGCAGAGATCAAGCCTGAACAACACTACCGTCTAATGGAATTCTGTGGGGGTCATACCCATACTATTTTTCGCTATGGAATCCCCGAACTCCTGCCCTCCAATGTAAAAATGCTGCACGGCCCTGGGTGTCCGGTTTGCGTGTTACCGATAAAGCGTATTGACGCAGCCATTGAACTTGCACTACGTCCCAAAACCATTTTATGTAGTTATGGCGATATGCTACGCGTCCCTGGCAGTAATAAAATGAGCCTACTCAAAGCCAAAAGCCAGGGTGCTGATGTACGAATGATATACTCCCCTGCCGACACAATTAAAATCGCTCAAAATGAGCCCGATAAACAAGTCATCTTCTTTGCAGTAGGCTTTGAAACCACCACTCCACCTACAGCAGTCATCATTGAACAAGCGTTAAAATTAAATCTGAGCAACTTGTTTATCTTCTGTAACCATGTGCTTACCCCCCCTGCCATCACGGGTATTCTTGAGCCCGCAAAGCAAGCTGGTATCAAAGTACTAGATGGTTTGATCGGACCGGGGCATGTAAGTGTTATTACAGGCTCAAAGCCTTACGAACAACTCGCAAAGCATTATCAAGTGCCCATTGTGATTTCAGGCTTTGAACCGATAGATATCTTGCAGTCTATCCTGATGCTGATCAAGCAAGTAAACAGACAAAGTTATCAGGTTGAAAACCAATATACCCGCGCAGTGAGTGCCGAAGGTAATGCTAAAGCACAAGCTTTGATGGCTGAATACTTTGAATTAAGAGAATATTTTGAGTGGCGCGGTTTAGGTGAAATGCCTTTCAGCGCGATTAAAATAAAACCTGAGTTCAAGCACCTCGATGCCGAACAGAGCTTTCGCTTATCACAGCCGACAGGCTGCGATAATAAAGCTTGTGAATGCCCTGCCGTATTAACGGGTCAAAAGAAACCCACTGACTGCAAACTATTTAATAAGCCCTGCACACCTGAAAACCCCTTAGGCTCGTGCATGGTTTCATCCGAAGGCGCTTGTGCGGCTTATTATACTTACAAACCCCATACATACAGGTAAAACACGCATGGCGCTTGATATAAAAAATGGCACAATCGAAATGGCCCACGGTAGTGGCGGGCGCGCTATGTCTGAATTAATTGACCAGCTCTTTCTACCCGCCTTTGATAATGAATTTTTACAGCAAAAAAATGACCAGGCTTTAATTACACTCCCAGGTCAGCGGGTCGTCATGGCTACTGATAGCCACGTAGTATCCCCCTTATTTTTTCCAGGTGGCAACATTGGCAGTTTATCTGTGCATGGCACCATTAATGATGTAGCTATGTCAGGTGCCAAACCGCTTTATTTATCGGCCAGCTTTATTTTGGAAGAAGGTTTTCCATTATCTAGCTTACAACGCATCGTGTATTCAATGGCTGAAGCTGCGAAAGAATGCCAAACGCCAATTATTACTGGTGACACAAAAGTTGTTGAAAAAGGCCATGGCGACGGTATTTATATTAATACCACAGGCATCGGTATAGTGAGTAATGAACTAACGCTCAAGCCCTCTAATATACAAGTAGGCGACAAAATACTCATAAATGGCACAATTGGTGACCATGGCACAACAATAATGTCAGCGCGCCAGGATATGAACTTTTCCAGCGACTTACGCTCAGACTCTCAAGCCCTGCACGACCTAGTGGCCATCATGGTCAAAGCATCCCCAACAATTCGCTGTATGCGAGATCCTACACGTGGTGGACTAGGAGCAAGCTTAAACGAACTAGCCCAGTGCGCAAAAATCGGCATGGTACTCGAAGAAGCCCAGATCCCTGTAAAAACAGCCGTCACCGCAACCTCAGAGATTCTGGGACTTGACCCGATGTACATAGCCAATGAGGGCAAGTTAGTCGCGATCTGTCCACCAAACCAAGCAGAATCACTGCTTACTGCCATGCAATCACACCCAAAGGGACAAGACGCAGCCATTATTGGCGAAGTAATTGAAGATAAGCACCAATTTGTACAATTAAAAACTGAGTTTGGCGGTAAGCGAATTATCGACTGGCGCTATGCTGACCCATTACCAAGAATTTGTTGAATTTTATGGTACCAAAAAATTAGATATCAGTCCCTACGACAGTGTTTCTTCCATTAGACTTGGCTTTGTACATGCAAGTATCAGCTCTTTCTATTAAAGAATCAGCCGTGTCACTGGCTCTAACAAGACTCAGGCCACCAGACAGGGTAATTCGCCCCAACTTACGGCCTTCTTTGTTTAAGGTTAGGCGACGCTTGGCAACCGTTTGAATGATGGTACGCGCAACTGCTAAGCCACCTTGATAGCTCGTGTTGGGAAAAATAACAGCAAACTCTTCACCACCATAACGTGCAACAAAATCACCGCCTTTGACGCTTTCTTTTATCATTTGTGCGACAAAGCGAAGTACTCTATCGCCGATTAAATGGCCATGCTCGTCATTGACTAGTTTAAAACGATCAATATCTAGTAACAGCAGGCAATACTCTGATTTTTTGCAACCTTCATCTAAAACTGTTTTTAGTTCTAGATCAAGTGCTCGCCTATTAGCCACCCCCGTCAAAGCATCCTCCAAGACTTCTTCACTCAATTTTTCTAAGCAATGTTTCATTTCATTTATTTCACTATTTAACTTGGAAATATTTTTCAATGATTGCTGATTCGACTCTCGGGTATGACGTGTTTCTTTTAACAAGGTATTAACCATTTGGTTTAATGCCTCTACATCTTGATCTTTTTCCATTTGAGCTTCACATGAAACCAATAGCTGATCATAACCATCCATTCCCTCGGTAATCTCACCCAGCTGCCCACCCAGCTGTTCGATCAAGGATCGAATAGCATTACGAATATCCGCTAGCTGACGCTCAGCACCTTCAACAAAAAAGCGAAAATATAGTTCATGATTAACATCATCGGTAAAGGGGGATTTTGCTTTCAGACGCTTATCAAGCTCATCTTTTAAGGCCGGTTTTCTACCAGAGAAGTAGTCATACCAAAGGCTATAATTTTCGGGGTTAGCAGGAATATTGAGCGCAGTAATTTGCGATACAGTCTGTCGTAACCAAACAACACTTTGTTTAAGCTTTTCATGTTGCGACGTTTTAGATTTCGGTTTAAGTGACTGTTTTTGGAATTCTTTTTGAGAAAATGGCCCACTCTCTGGCATCCAGCTATACTCCTTGCGTTTGTAGCATTCATTAACCTTCCTGAATATCCCTCAAGTTTAGGCTCTAGCTACAATAAATCAAGGCTAAAACTAAACCAACTTTGCAATATTCTGGCTTGATTCGTTTTGAAATAAATAGCTTTGAATCGCCCTGAGCAAAAGCGTATTTGACAGCGAAAGCTCACCAATTACATTTAACAACGTGGATAAATCTTGTTCTGTAAGTTTATATTCTACACTGCTTCGATAAATTGATGATGTAAGCTTATCTCGATATTGTTCAACATCTTTTTTTAGTTGGTCATAATTTTCTTGCAATATCACTTTATTATGCGGATTAAAAAGTTCGCTCGCCATGGTATAAAAATCAAAAGCTTGCTCACTAAGCTGTTTATTAATTTCATAAATAAAATGACTTTCAGACTGGCGAATATAAACCAGATCATGACGTATATCCTTAATTTCTTTAGCCGCATAAGCAGCATCTCTCACCGTTTCCAGCAATTGCTCTACTCTGGCCATGTAGACGATATCAACATCCCCCTTTTGAACACTGTAAGCAAATTCAATCATCTCACCTTCAAGCTGCTTAATTTCTTCATAGCCTTCATCGAAGTGATTATTGTCACTTTCATAAGCAAAACCGATCACCGAGTTTTGTTTTATATCTTCAGGAGAAATTTTAAAACAGGTCAGGTTGAGTTGAAAAACACGACTGAACAAATGTTTGGCTTCTTGCTCCAACGCGAGTACAGACTCTTCAACTTCCTGTGTCGGTATGTTTTTAATAAACTGACTCACCACACTGGTATCTTCTTTGAAAATCTTTTCCAGCAACTTGGCGAATTTACCCAAGAAAGGTAAAAACAAACAAATACCAATAATATTAAAGGTGCTATGCAAAGCAACCAATGCAATAAGAGGGTCATCCAGACCATACACCTCAGTCACAATCACCAACAAAAATGGCAAGCATAGTAATGCACTAAGATCGGTAATTAAATTAAACAAAAAGTGCGCACCTGCCACCTGGCGCTTTGTGGGAGAGCCTTTTACAGCGCCTAACATCACCGTACCTGTTGTTCCTAGGTCTGCACCAATAATTAAGGCGGCAGCGGCTTCAAGGCCAATTACATTCGCATTCAAGGCACTCAGTGTAATCATCATAGTCGCCGAGCTAGATTGGATAATAGCCGTAAAGATAACGCCTACCAGGAAAAATACCAAAATACCGTATTGGCTAAAAACTGAAATATCGAAACTATTTGAAAAGGTTTCAATACTGTTTTTCATCAGTACCAAGCCCATTAATAGCAGCCCTAAGCCGAGTAATAAGCGGCTGAAATAACGTGTTTTACTTTCTAAACGAAAGCTTACTAACCCCAGACTACCCAAGCCCATAAGCGGTAGATAAAACGAGGCTAGATTTAATTTAAATCCTAGTGTGGCCACGACCCAGCCAGTAAAAGTGGTACCTAAGTTTGAGCCTAGAATAATACCCAGGGCATTGCGCATATCCAAAATACCAGCCCCTACAAAAGCAAGTACCATCAAACCCACGACCGAACTACTTTGCAAAATTGCTGTTGCAAAAGTACCACCAAAGATAGCTTTTATAGGGTTATTGGTGTGCTTGCGGAGCAACAGCTTTAGTGGACGGCTACTTAAGGCTTTCAATGCACTCTCTATCTGGTCTATGCCAAATAGAAAAATACCAATACCAGAAACAAATAATAAATATTCGAAGGGGTCCATTTTTTACTCAAAAGTATCAAACTATCTATGTAAGGAAAGTCTTTTTTTATGAATTTCGTCTACCACGATCAAGACCAAAGCAACGCTTAACAAACTCCCCCAAAGTTCAAAAGTGACGGGTTGTATCTGCAGAATATCTTTTAAACCAGGGGTATACATCGCTGCAATATGCAGAGCCTGGGCAGTTAACATACCAAATAACAATAAAGGGTTGCTAAAGAAAGGCTGCTTAAAAATAGACTGAGTTTCGGATCGACTGTTAAGCACATGTACATTTTCAAACAATACCATCAATAACAAAGTGATGTTTCTGGCCGCATCAACAGCCAAGCCCTGGCCTAAGGATAAAACAAAAATACTAAAAGCCAAGCCCCCCATCACCACAGCGTTTATCATCACGCGCTCTAGCATCAGGCGATTAAAAATAGCTTCTTTCGGAGGGCGTGGTTTTTGCTGTAATTCATTCCCCTCTTCAGGTTCAAAAGCCAGCGCAATATCCTGTATGCCGTTGGTGACTAAATTCAGCCATAATAATTGAATGGGAAATAAAGGCATGGGGTAGCCAAACAAAACACTTAAGATAAACAGTGTAATTTCTGCGGCACCCGTCGAAATTAACAAGAAGATCACTTTACGGATATTATTGTAAACAATACGCCCTTGCTTGATGCCCTGCACTACGGAGGCAAAATTATCATCGGTTAGAATTAACTCACTGCTTTCCCGGGCAACATCTGTGCCCCGCAACCCCATTGCGATCCCCACATGCGCATGACGAAGTGCGGGTGCATCATTTACACCATCACCTGTCACAGCAACAATATGGCCCTGCTTAATTAACTGTTGAACAATCTGCAGTTTTTGCATGGGCTCAACCCGTGCAAATACCTGTGATGAAGCGACCAGCGTATCTAAAGAATCATCCTCTTTGCTAACCGCTTCAGCAACATCGTGCCCCGTCACCACCGCAGTATTTTCATCGCAAATATCCAATTCACGCGCTAAGGCCAAGGCCGTTTGAGGGTGGTCGCCGGTGATCATGGCTACTTTTATATTCGCACTACGACATTGGGAAACGGCATCAAAGGCTTCTGGCCGTAAAGGGTCAATCATGCCTAGCAAACCAATAAATGACAGTTCTCTGATTTCCATATCAGGTTTAAATTGGTCATCAGGCAAGTCTCCGCAAGCCACTGCCAGCACCCGATAACCATTACGAGCCATTTCATTGGCCTGTTTTTCAATGCCTGATGGCTTAAGCGCTTGCCCATCATAGGCAAAGGCACACATGGCTAATATTTTTTCAGCACTGCCTTTAACATGCAGCACAGCTTTACCGTTTACTCTATTTGCACTAGCTGAAAATGCATTTTCTGATTCGTAGGGAATACGGCCTAATTCCGGGTAATTTGTATGCGCTTGCTGAATATCATAACCGTACTTTGCTGCCATCACTAAAAAGGCCAAGTCAACACCATCACCACTCGCCTGCCATTTGTCATCTTTGTAAACCAGCTCGGCTTCATTGGCTAACATAGCACTACAAACTAAGCTTTTGAGGGCTTCAGGGCCAGACTTCAGTTCAAGAGTCTGATCAAAATCCTGAGCGGACTTTGAGGAAAATTCTCCGTGCATGTCTAGGCCTTCGCCTGAAACTACATACATTTGTCCATCAAAAAGCTGCACCTGTTTGACAGTCATTTCATTCACAGTAAGCGTGCCGGTTTTATCTGATGCAATATAAGTACAGGAACCAAGGGATTCAACAGCAACCAGTTTGCGAACAATCACATTCACCTTCGCCATACGACGCATACCAATGGCTAGCGCAACCGTAATCGCTGCAGGTAAGCCTTCAGGTATAGCTGATACTGCCAACGCAACCCCAAGTAAAAATACATCACCTAGGCTTGCACCACGCGCCAGTGTTATAACGAAAAGCACCGCAATCACCACTAAAATGGCATAGGATATGTTGACGGTAAAACCTTCAATGCGCTTGAGGAGTGGCGATTTAATACGTTCTTTCACACTCACTTGGGTGGCAATTTGGCCTATTTGAGAGTTTTCCCCCGTAGCAACCACTTCCCCTTGAGCACGCCCATGACTAACAATAGTGCCAGCAAACGCGATACCTTGCTGTTCAGCCAAGGGAGCTTCTGTGTCAAAATCACTTCCAGCCTGTTTTGTTGCAGCAAGAGACTCCCCCGTCAGAATAGATTCATTAATTAGCAACTCCTGGCTTTGAATGAGCTTTAAGTCAGCAGGTACTTTATCACCCGACTCCAGTAAGACCCGGTCACCTAAGACAACATCTATCGCGCAGACTTTTTTAGTTATGCCATCCCGAATAACGAAAGCATACTGGGGCACCATTTTTTTTAAGGCTTCAGCTGCACGCTGGGCTGAGTATTCCTGAATCGTGCCAATGGAGGCATTCAAAAGTAAAACAGCAAAAATAAAAATTCCATTGAGATTTTGCGATAAACCAAAAGAAACTAGGGCAGCAGCAAGCAACACATAAATAAAAGGACTGTTAAATTGATAGAGAAAAATATGAAATAGGCTGTCACTTTGTTTTTCAGGTAGTTGGTTTTGACCGTACTGCTTTAACCTTTCAGCCGCTTCGGCGGAGCTTAGACCTACAGCTCCTTGTACTTCATCCGTTTTTGTCATTTAAACTCTTCCCAAAAAAACAATTTACAACTCTATTTCATCGCCAATCTCAGGCACACATGCATTCCACCCAAAACCATCTTTTAGCTTCAAGCGCATCGAGTCAGCTGCAGCACGCTCACCATGTGTCACAAAAACTCTTTTTGGCGAAATGTTTGATTGTTTCAACCAAGCTATTATTTCTGAATAATCACCATGAGCAGATAAGCTGCCATTATGAAAAACTTCTGCTTTCACCGGTAAGTACTCACCATGCACTTTTATCTGTGTCGCGCCGCTTACCAAAGCATCACCTCTCGTTCCTGGTGCTTGATAACCAATAAATACAATACTATTTCGATGATGTGACACAAGCGACTTGAGGTGATGCAAAACCCGCCCCCCGCTCGCCATACCACTAGCTGAAACGATAACGGAGGGGTAAGTGCTACTATTCAGTTCAATAGATTCCTCCGGTGTTCTGACAAATTTCGTGCCGTCATCAATTAACTGGCATTGTTCAGCCGTTAATTGATGTTCTTTTTTGTGCCGACAATAAATCTCGGTAGCTGAAATAGCCATTGGGCTATTTAGATATATCGGTAAATTTGGAATTCTTTGACTTTGTTTAAGCAACTGCAACACATATAAATTAATCTGTGCTCGCCCAACAGCAAATGAAGGAATAAGTACAATTCCACCTCTTTTACTGGTTTCATTGATAATTTTTTCTAGATACTCGAATGGATCAGTTTCTTCATGCAAACGATCTCCATAAGTAGATTCAATTACCAGATAATCTGTTCCCGAAAGCGGCTGTGGTGGGTTCATAACCAAATCATTACTTCGGCCCACATCACCACTAAACGTAATCACCTTCCCTTGAGCTTTTATCTGAATCGCAGATGCACCCAATATATGACCTACAGGCGTAAAAGTAGCAACAATGCCTTTATCGACCTCTATTTCATTATTCATGCTGACAGCTTTGAAAAGCTTCAAGGACGCGATAGCATCTTCTTCAGTATATAAAGGCAAAGCGGGAGAATGTTTTGAAAACCTTTTCTTATTCGCGTAGCGCGCATCTTCTTCTTGCAAATAACCTGAATTCGGTAACAACACTTTGCATAGATCAAAGGTGCCACTGGAGCAAAAGATAGTGCCTCTAAAACCTGCTCGTTTCATCGCGGGAATATAACCACTATGGTCAATGTGAGCATGCGTGAGCAAGATGGCATCAATAGAGGATGGTTCAACGGGGAATTTATCCCAATTTTTTTGCCTTAAATTCTTAACACCTTGATATAAACCACAATCAACCAGGATCTTTTTATGACCAATCGTCAAAAGGTATTTTGAGCCGGTTACCGTACCTGCACCGCCTAGAAATTGCATTTTCATCACAAGCTGGGTCCTTTTGTTGTTAGATATCTATCGCTATCTAATCTTATTATTGTGCCTGTTTGGGTTTATGGCAACATTCAAAGCAGGTTCAGGCTTTGTTTTCTTGTATAAACGAATCTGGATCAATTCAATCCAAAAATAACATTTTCAGACTTTGTCAGGTCATGCATACTACAACGATGGATAATCATGATATCAACACAGAAAATTCAGCAGAATTAAACTTTCTGCAACTACGGCGCATGCATATCGACACCCACCAAGAACCGGTGATCTATATGCGTAAGGATTGCCACGTTTGCCGGTCTGAAGGATTTTATGCGCACTCGCGAGTACGAATTTCTACCAAGCGTAACAGTATTATTGCCACAGTTAATGTAGTCACTAACAATGTACTTTCTCACCAAGAAGCGGGTTTGTCTGAATCAGCATGGAAACTTCTTGATGCAACAGAAGGCGAGCGCGCCTATTTCCGCCATGCAAAACCCGCCGACTCAATGGGCAGCGTTAGGGGAAAAGTTTATGGCACGCCATTTACTGACAGTACTGCACAACACATTATTCATGATATTACCCGCGGTGCTTATTCCGATATTCAATTGGCCGCCTTTGTCACTTCATGTGCAGGTAGCCGCTTAAATATTCGAGAAATTATCTCCCTGACCAACGCAATGGTTAACGCAGGCACACAGCTAGACTGGGGAGCTGAACAAGTCATGGATAAGCATTGCGTAGGTGGACTACCCGGTAATCGTACAACCCCCATTGTCGTCGCTATTGTGACGGCCGCGGGTTTAATCATGCCCAAAACCTCCTCACGAGCTATCACCTCTCCCGCAGGTACTGCCGACACAATGGAAACACTTGCACCCGTGATCTTAAGCATCCCTCAAATGCGCAAAGTAGTTGAACAAGAAGGTGGATGCATTGCCTGGGGTGGTTCAGCCAGTTTAAGTCCAGCTGATGACATTTTGATTCGAGTAGAACGAGCCTTAGACCTTGATAGTGAAGGCCAATTAGTGGCATCGGTCATCTCCAAAAAAGTGGCTGCGGGCTCAACACATGCATTAATCGATTTACCTGTAGGCATCACAGCAAAAGTAAGAAGTCAGGCTTATGCCCAAAAACTAGCCAAACAATTAGAGCTAGCAGGCGATGCTTTAGGCCTGAAAGTTAACTCACTATTTACAGATGGCCAACAACCTGTAGGCATGGGAATTGGCCCCGCACTTGAAGCCAGAGACATATTACTCACACTACAAAACAAACATGAAGCCCCTCAGGATTTACGCCACCGCTCTTTGGTCATTGCAGGAAAAATTCTTGAAATGGGCGGAGTTGCCCCGAATAACAGAGGCATAGATCTGGCAACAAAATTATTAAAAACAGGTAAAGCCTGGCACAAATTTCAGGCAATTTGCGATGCTCAGGGCGGTATGAAAACACCACCAAAAGCCCAATTTGTTCATGAAGTCTATGCAGATCGCGTCGGTATTATTTCATATATCAACAACCGTTTTATTAGCAAATTGGCAAAGCTTGCTGGTGCACCCTCAGCTCCCGCAGCAGGTTTGGATTTTCGCACTAGCCTTGGTGAAAAAGTTGAAATTGGTACGCCCTTATTCAGTATACATGCTGAATCCAAAGGCGAATTGGAATACGCTCTTGATTTTCTAAATACTCACCCTGACGCGGTTAAAATTGAAGAGGAAGGCCTTTGAAACCACTTATTTTTTCCCTCCATACAAACCCAACATTTGTTTCAGCCATTGCCAAAGAGATAAACGGAGCAGTCGTTCAATTTGAAAGCCGTGAATTTCCTGATGGCGAGACTTATATTCGAATTGATCAGGATTGTTCAAACCAAGACGCCATAATTATCGCAGATTTGCATCAACCCAATGCCAAAATACTGCCCTTGGTTTTTCTCTGTGACACACTCAAAGACTTAAATATAAACACAATTACCTTAGTCGCCCCTTATCTACCTTATATGCGCCAAGATAAACAATTTAAAAAAGGTGAAGGCATTACCTCTCGCTATTTTTCAAACGTTATCAGTCAGCATATTGATCATCTAATCACTATTGACCCACATTTACATCGCTATAACAGTTTGGATGAAATCTACAGCATTTCATCCACGGTAGTTCACGCAACTTCCTGTATCGCTCAATGGATTAAACACAATATCAAGCAGCCCTTGATTGTCGGACCCGATAGCGAAAGCGAACAGTGGGCAAAATCTACAGCTGAAATTGTCGATTGTCCTTATATCGTTTTACAAAAAGAACGCATGGGTGACCGAAACGTTCAAGTATCTGACCCTAAGGCGGGGCATTATAAAAACCATGTGCCAGTGCTCATTGATGATATTATTTCAACGGGAAAAACCATGATTAAAACGGCAGAAGCACTTAAAAATAATGGTTTAAGTACCCCCATTTGTATCGGCGTACACGCTTTATTTTCTGACGATGCTTATAATGAAATGAAGCAGGCTGACATCAATAATATTGTCACCTGTACTACAGTGCCTCATGAAAGCAATGCTATTGATATTGCAGGTTTGTTAGCTAAAGCGATTCTGACCCAATATAAGCTTCAATGACTGGAATTGGGAGTATCTAAGGCACATACCCTTAATTAAATCTCATTCAGGTTAATGCGGGAAGTTACCACCGTTTTTTTCAATCCATTCCATAGAGGCCTTATTCCAAGTCATACGTCGTCCAGTAACTTGCTGGGCGGCTTTTCGGTACTCTGAAATATGGCAAGCCTGTTCAACCATGCGCACTCTAAATGCATCATCCTGATCTAGAAATTGCACGCCCAATTCAAAGCGATCCTGAAGTTGACGACACCACTGCACGACAGCATTTACTTTAAAAACAGGCTTTATGGATGGAATTTTTATTTTCACCACCGCATTGATATGAAACTCAACAGGTGAATCAAACGACAAACCGCCCGCACTAACATTATTTACTTGGAGATTAAGTTGCTCGCGTGTGCTGTAAGGCTTAATCAGCAAAGGAACTTTTGAGGGGTGGCGAATATATTCTCGGGAAAACGGAGTATTCATGATTAATAACTTCTTATTAACGTTACTTCAACAACATGCTATCAATATGGGTGCTATTTGAGGATTTGTCACATTTTTTCTTGGATATTTTTGATATGAAAACACGGTAGTTTATAGCCATTTATACTAATTGATATTTTTAGTGCACTTTTAACAAATGTAACTCACTTTCCAGAATGCCCAATTGAGCCAAAGCCGATTTAAAAATGCTTTCATTCGGTAAGGTTTTGGAGAAATAGATTTGATGTATACAGTCTTCCGATGCAGCCGTCGGTTCATGTTCTAATAAGCCATGAACCCGCTTTGCAATGGCTTCACCCGAGTCAATCCACGCCACTTCAGGTAGCAAGGCCTGAAGCTGCTTAATTAATAAGGGAAAATGCGTACACCCTAAAACAACCGTATCTACGTTAGTCTGGCCGTCAACCTTTACAAATGGAGTAAGAACCGACTCAATCACACTAAGTACTAGTGTTTTACCCGCTAACAAAGCTTCTGCCTGCGTTACAAGATCAGTAGAACCTACTCGAAGTACTTCACAATCACTTGCATAATCAGCGATCAACTCATCCGTATACTTTCTATTCACTGTGGCTGGTGTAGCAAGTAAACCAATGCGTTTACTTGCTGACTGCTTAGCAGCCGGTTTGATGGCAGGAACCACCCCTACAAAAGGCACATCGAATTGTGCCCTTAAATGAGGTAATAATAAGGTGCTAACTGTATTACACGCTAGTACAACCAGCTCGGGCTGATGCAAAGTAAGCATAGAAGTAACAATTCTTTCTAATCTATTTTCCAGTGCGACTTCGTCTAATAAACCATAAGGCGAGAAAGCGTCATCTGCAAAATAAATCACTTTCAGAGGGCGTTTATCTACCTTGCTTGTTGCCATAATAGACTGACAGACACTCAGCCCTCCTACTCCTGAATCAATAACCAAAATAGAGGGCATAGTTTTCGTACAAGTCGCGTCAGACACTAACTCGCCAGTCTTCGACGCATTGCCACCAAAAGAACCAACACACAAATAATTAAGGGAATTAAAAAGATGTTGATTAACTTGAGTTGAGTCCCAAGGTTTTCAATATCCCGATCTAATTGATGCTGTACGTCACGTAGCTGTTTACGAATTTTGAGTTTTTCAGTCTGAAATTTTTCTAACTCTAACTCTTGCTCAGCAGAGAACATGGCACCATCTCCTTCACCACGTAAGCGCTCTAAATCTAACAATTTAGCTTCGGCTGCCTGAAGCTCTCCTTCAAGCAATTCTTGCTGCTCAAGAAAACGCTCTTCGGCATTTAACCGTAGTGCTTCAACCCGAGTAAATGGCCGCTTAAAGCGCCCCTGACTACGAATTTCGATCAAATCAGGATGACCTGAAAAGTTTTCCAGAGCATTCACTAAAAAGCTGCCGTTGTCAGCCCAAGGCGTAACAACCTGCTGGCCAAAGAAATTCTGCACCTGAACCCATAAACGATCGGAAAGTACGTCTGTATCTGCAACCACCATCAAACGAATATTGTCAGTCTCGATAACTTTGGGCTTGAGTGTTTCCATTATAGGCGGTTTAGGTTCTGCTTGAATTGCTTCATCTAGCGCATTTTCACCCTGATCAAGCGTATCTTGCTCCTGAGCGACCTCAACCTGAATCCCCTCTGGGAAGGCGGTTTTAGCAGGCCCTGAAACACGTGCAACCAAAGTATAACGTTCTCCAGTCGGCGTAAAGTCATTGAGTAAGTCCTGAGGATTATCGAGCGTCAATAATAAACTGGCTTCTTGTGGCAGAGATTGATCACTCGACAAAATTAAGGGTGTAATCTCGGTGCTAGCATTTTCCTGTTTATCCAAAATACCCGCAGAAGACCAGTTCAGACCTTCCAGGCCATGTAAAACAATATCATCACCTTCAATTGCATCAGGTGACATACTTAATAGGCCAATATGCCGAACAGGAGTCCTTGAATCACCTACCCCAACCACCATAGAGTTAGTAAAATCAGTCACAATCATATCTTCACGTAAAGACAAGCCCCAGCCAGGTAACAAATTAGCTAAGTCAGCACGCTGAACAGAAGGCATTTGACCTTGTGCTGCTAGCTTTTCTGAATAAGGATCAAGAAAAATCAAGGTACGACCACCCGTTAATACAAACTGGTCAATCGCGAACTGTAATGACTCAGAGATATTTTGAGGCGCGATCAATAACAACACATCAATATCATTAATCTGCGTGGTATTGTCTTCAATCCATTCTACGTCAAAACCTTCTTGAATATACTCCATAATCGCCCAGGCTGGTCGCTGCTGACGCGTCATGTAATCATACCCACCATTAATTTCTATGCCGCTATAAATCCCCACTTTAGGCAATTTTGTAGTCGATAAGGATGAAATTAAACGCGTTAATTCATATTCTAAATAAGCTTCTCTATCTGGTTGCATAAAGGGAATTACATCTTCAGCACCGGCCACATTTTTTGCTACCAGACCAAAATAGATTTCATCCCCCCTACTACCAATCGGCACACCTTGTAAACCGGCTAAAGAGGCTTCATCTTCGGCTTCAGAAAAAGGTTCAGGGTCAATTTTATTAAAGGTAATTTTACCCTTAGCCAAACCGACATATTCTTCAAGTAGCTCTTCAACACGCTGAGCATAAGTTCTTAAAGCAGGTAGTTGGGAAGACGCTTTCTCTGAGAAATATAAATTTAGCGTCACAGGCTGGTCTAAGCCTTTGAGTATTTTTTCAGTTCCATCAGAAAGCGTATATAAACCACTTTCACTTAAATCCAAACGCACACCGACCAGATATTTTGAGCTAACGACAATCGTTAAAAACATCAGCACAAAAACGAGAATTAAATTTCTTGATGAGGCAAATATATTCATTTTTTGCTGCTTCCTAATCTGCTTTTTTCATATCAATAACTAAAACCGTAGCCATCAACCAAGCCGCGATTAAAACGAGAAAGTACACAAAATCTCTTAAATCAATCACACCACGCGAAATAGCGTCAAAGTGAGTCAAGAAACTCAAATTGGCAAAGCCATCAACTAACCATAAAGGTGCCCAACCCGAAAGCACGTCCTGAACAATAGGAAAACCACTCACAATCATTAAGAAACACACCACCAACGTTAAAATAAATGCAACAATCTGATTTTTAGTGGTCGCTGAAAGACAAGAACCTATGGCTAAAAACCCCCCTGACATAAACCATGCCCCTAAATAGCCAGCTAAAATAACACCGTTATCCGGTTCACCTAAAAAATTAACGCTGAGCCAAATAGGGAAAGTCAGCAATAACGCTAAACCAATAAATAACCAAGCAGCCAGAAATTTGGCAAGCACTATTTTTCCGGTTGAAATAGGTAAAGTCATCAATAGTTCGATCGTGCCACTACGACGCTCTTCTGACCACAATCGCATTGCAACCGCAGGCACTAAAACCAAATACAACCAAGGTATAAAGTTGAAGAACGATGTCAGATCAGCTTGGGATCTTTCAAAAAAGTGTCCCAGGTAAAAAGTGAACACGCCACTTAATACTAGAAAAATCACAATAAAGATGTAAGCAAGCGGTGTTGCAAAATAGCTTTGCAGCTCACGACTTAAAATAACCTTAACAGCCCCCATTACACCTGCTCCTCTGATGTTGTTTCTTCTAATGTCGCATTCAAGGTCACTTTACGGAATACATCATCAAGACGCCCCACCTCAACATGCAGTTCATCTAATAAACAGTTACCACGTTGTAAGACCTGGTTTACTTCAGCCAGAATAGATTGGCCATCATTTGCAAACACTGTTATCAGGTCATCACTACTAACACTAACATGCTTAACATTCGGTAATTTCTTTAGTGCGGCAATCACCACTTCACTATGTTTACCTAAACGAATGGTTACCGCATTATGAAAGTCAGACTTGGCTGCCAATTCAGCAGGCGTACCATCGAACACAATTTTACCATTTGCCAGAATCATGGCGCGCGAGCATACCGCACTCACCTCTTCAAGAATATGAGTTGAAACGATAACAGTTTTATCTTCCGATAAGTTACGGATCAATTCACGCACTTGATGTTTTTGGTTTGGGTCAAGGCCGTCTGTTGGCTCATCAAGAATGAGTACTTTAGGGTCATGAATCAGTGCTTGAGCAATACCCAAACGTCTTCTAAAACCTTTTGAAAGAGTTTCAACACGTTTTTTCAATACACTTTCTAGTTCAACCTTAGCAACGACAGATTCAATGCGTTGCTGTAGTTCCTTACCAAAAAAACCACGCGCTTTACCAATAAACTGTAAAGAAGCCAACACCGTCATATCATCATAAGAAGGAGCCCCTTCGGGTAAATAGCCAATCTCACTTTGAGCCGCTATAGGGTCTTTCTTTACGTTATGCCCCATAACAGTCACTTCACCCGCACTGGGTGATAGAAAACCGGTTATTATTTTCATGGTGGTTGATTTACCTGCACCATTAGGGCCAAGGAAACCGAGTACTTCGCCGGGTTGTACCGTAAAACTAATATCGTCGACAGCACAAAAACTATCAAATTTTTTGGATAAATTAGAAACTTGAATCATGATTAACTCTATTCATGGTGACTATTTAAGAAATAACGTACTCTAGGTGCCAGTTCCTGAACTGATACCTAGCGTTCAAACCAAGCAATATAGTGAGGCCTACACACCATTTCAAGCCTTTGTCACTAACCTTTCCACATGGTCATAAATAAAAGATCAAAACAGCCACTTTTATCCGCTAAAACAGCCATATTGATATATCTGAGCCAAGCAAGGGGATTCAGCTTTTGCCATGCTGTTTATGAAAGATTAAACTAGCAATTCTATAAAATAGTTCATAAATTTTACTCGGAACACCTGCATTATGAGTCGTTTTTTTAATCCCGGTTTGCTAATTATTACTCTGTTAAGAAAAATTCTATTTCTTTGGGTCCGTACTGAAATTAAAGGCTCAAACCAAGAAGAATTATGTCTAGACCCAAACAAACCTGTTTGTTACGTATTACAATACAGCTCATTATCAGCCCGCCTAGTACTTGAGCATGCTTGTATTAGCGAAGGTTTACCTTCAGCCAATCAACAATTGAAAATTGAAGATAAGGCTTTTCGTCGTTCATTCATTTTTCTATATGAGCGCAAAGGAAAGTGGCTGAAAACCCGTCAGACTCCAACAGTCACCGAAGACTTAAAACAAATGGTTTACGATATTTCAGAGGATGAGTCTCTAGATATCCAAGTCGTACCGGTATCACTCTTTTGGGGACGCTCACCTGTTAAAGAGAAGTCCTGGTTAAAACTATTATTAACCGAAGGCTGGTCGGTTCCCGGTGTTTTGAAGCAGTTCCTGATTATTTTATTGCATGGTCGCCGCACTTACGTTCAGTTCAACCAAGCTATGTCCTTGCAGAAAATTTACCAGGAAAGCAATAACGACGCACCACGTGGTGCTCGAAAAGCAGCGCGTATTCTGCGGGTTCATTTTCGTCGTGTGCGACAAACAGTACTTGGCCCCAATCTATCTCACCGACATAATCTCGTTAGATCCATTATTGACAGCTCTGACATCAAAGCCCGAATTAACGAACACGCTGAAAAAGAAAACATCAGCATTGAAAAAGCTCAGCGCCTAGCACTTAAATACGGCGACGAAATAGCATCCAACCTGCAAATATCTACCATTATTTTTCTGGAAAAAATACTCTCCAAGCTTTGGAACAAAATTTACAACGGCATCATCACGAACAACCTGGATGTAGTAAGAGAAACCACCAAAGATCACGCCGTAGTTTATACGCCTTGCCACCGCAGCCATATCGATTACCTGCTTTTATCCTCGCTGCTATTTGGCGAAGGTATTATGGTGCCGCACATAGCTGCTGGTATTAACCTGAACCTTCCCGTTGTTGGTCCGATATTACGCCGCGGCGGTGCATTTTTCATGCGAAGAAGCTTTAAGGACAACCCCCTCTATTCCGCTATTTTCTCTGAATATATTCACACCATTTTCAAAAAAGGCTATTCCGTAGAGTATTTTGTTGAAGGCGGCCGAAGCCGTACAGGCAGAACCTTACAGCCTCGCGCTGGCATGGTAGCCATGACTGTCAACAGCTACCTACGCGACCAACAAAAACCAATCGCCTTTGTACCGGTATATTTTGGTTATGAAAAAGTACTCGAGGGCAACTCTTACCAAGGTGAACTCAGGGGTAAAGAGAAGAAGCAGGAGTCTGTTTTTGGGCTATTCAAATCACTCAAAAATCTGCGTCGTTCATTTGGCAAGGTTAGCGTTAACTTTGGCGACCCGATCTTCCTGAAAGATTATTTAGACCAACAGAAACCCAATTGGAAACAAACAATAGGCACACAAGACCAGAAACCCGAATGGCTCCCTGCTGTGGTTGACAACCTTTCAACTGAAATCGTCACTCGTATTAATGCCTCGGCAGCCATAAACCCGATAAACATGACGGCGTTGGTACTTTTATCAACCGAACGCCACGCCATGGATTCAAAAGTGTTGGCAAACTTAATGAATTCTTTTTCCTCTATGCTACAGTCATTCCCTTATAGCGACACCATGACCTTTGCTGAAGGCGATGGCGCAAGCTGGATTCAATATACAGAATCCATGCACTTTGTTGACCGTTTACAGCACACCACAGGCGATATTATAACGTTAAGCAACCATAACGCAGTATCACTCACCTATAACCGTAATACAATTTTGCATTTCTTTGCAGTACCGTCACTGATCGCTTGTTTGCTGCATAATAATATCAGCATGGAAAAGCAAAAAGTTCATGAAATTTTTCGTGATATTTACCCCTATATTAGATCCGAACTATTCTTACAATGGGATAGCCATGACATTGATGAAATCTTTGAAGGCTGGTTAGATATTCTTATTGAAAACAAACTATTACGTGAAGATGACGGCTTGATTGTACGCCCAGCCATCGGCAGCGATGAGTTTGTACAATTGACTATCCTTTCACGCTTCATCATCCAAACCTTAGAGCGCTATTACATTTCGGTCGCAATTTTGATGCAGGAAGGTTCTGGCCAGATTGATGCCAGCCAGCTAGAAAAACAAAGCACACAAATGGCTGAACGGATGTCTATTTTGTTTGGATTGAATGCGCCAGAGTTTTTTGACAAAGCGTTGTTCCGAAACTTTATCAGTAAACTGCAGGAAAAAAATGTGGTCACCAAAAATGCCGATGAAAAGCTAGAATTTGGCCAACAAATTGAACGTATTTCTGAAGATGCCCGCTTAGTTTTGAATTCGGAATTGCGACAGGCAATTATGCAGGTAACGGGGCTTAGTTAGCCCCCCTTCAAGCCAGCCAAACTCTTAATAGAATAAATATCATAGCGACAGCTTTTACCCATTAACTGATGATTTGGAGCCTGCCCTTCAATCGCAACACCTTTTCTGGGTCGTTTTACCACGACTCGGTAACGTGCTTTTTTTAATGCAGCAGCTAATAAAAGAGCATCATCCAGATCCTCACCAACTAAAACCTGGAATAAACGCATTTCTTTTTTAACTAGAGAAGATTTTTCTCGATGAGGGTACATCGGGTCTAGGTAAATCACATCAGCCACAGGCTCTGTTTGATTCGCTAACCATTGGCTTGAGTCTGCATTAATCAAATGCATACGCGCCACAATATCGTCAATGTCCGTGCCACGCGCTTCTTCTAAAGCACAAGCCAATAACTCTGCAATTACTGGCGAACGCTCTAACAGAGTTAATTTACACCCTAGGGAGGCCAATACAAAGGCATCACGCCCTAAGCCAGCACTTGCATCCAAAACATCAGGCACCACTCCTTGATTCAAACCAACTGCTTTGGCGACTAACTGCCCTTTACCTCCACCAAACTGGCGACGGTGCTCCGTTTTTCCACCCAAGAATGAGGCAGATACAGGTCCAGGCGCGGCCTTCTCAGTTTGAAGAATTGAAACAGATCCCCCTTGGTAATATAAAATATAAGGCGCTAAAGCTGTTTTGTTTTCAGATTTTGAGTTTTTTTTCTTTGAAAAAGTACGCTTAGCCAAGTCACCCTGTTGATCTAAAAAGTAAGGCAACTGGTATTTATCAGCGAACGCTTGGGCACGACTAATACTTGTCGGAAAGCTTGGATCTGCACTAACAAATAATAAAGAGGATAAGGAAGATAAGTCAGTACTCACAACTGAAGAGTCATACAAATAAATCAATACCGACTAATTCACCCTGTTCGAACTTTTGGGTTGCATCAATGGTTTGCTGGTAGCTATTGACGGCCCTTTGGGTTTGTAAGGGCGCGGATGTAAGTGAATTAACACGTTGCACACGGTCAGCCTGCAGGGCTTCAGCACGTCGTTTAATCGCAGAGCTATCAATATTTTGACTGGGTATGGCATCACTAGGCCTCGTAGACTGTTTATCCGCGCGTTCAGACGGTTCGGAATTTATTTGCCGGTTCGTCTGCAGCGGCGAATTTAGCCGAGTATTAACAAGTGATTGTGAAATATCCATGATATGGAAACCCAGTTACATAAGTTTATTATTAATATGTATTTATATTAGTCATAAATATACTATTTTAGACAGAAAACATCATAAGTGCCAACAGTACAG
>ENA-OSET01001197-OSET01001197.1-sediment-metagenome-genome-assembly--contig:-NODE-1197-length-27213-cov-3.297354_pt1 | contig 27213 bp, 18 predicted proteins | sample MGYA00237882_ERZ534229 | MGnify/ENA primary metagenome ERZ534229 (study PRJEB26408, sample SAMN06266212) | sediment metagenome | isolation source: Hudson Canyon methane seep mesocosm | place... | reverse complement strand
ATGACGGGGACCGCGGCGATTAATACCGCACCAATAGTCACTTTAAGCTTCAGGCGCATGTTTGTTCATGCCTCATTACGATTGGGTCGTATGTAGCTTAGTGATCCCTACTGTTGAGCTGTTATTGATGCTGGGTGCGAGAAAGGGGGTGTGGTGATTGTTTTCACCCTAAGAAGCGCCTCAATTCAATAGCGAGTTCCTTCGCCCTAAGACTAGCTCAATATAAAGCGGTGTCCAAGCGACGTAAGTGCACTTGCAATTCGACAATTCAGAGGCTATACCCAGAGAAATACCTTAGCTTTGTTCCATTTTGGTGCATTTTAACAGTTTCCAGTTAGGTATCTGTGTTCAGGGCCAGTGAAACAACGCAATATTCTAAGGAGTTCTCATGAAGATTCGATTGTGTTCAAGCTCCCTTGTTTTAGCCGCTCTGTTGTCATCGGGCACCGCTGTCGCAGATTTGTCTGCAAATGTGGGATTAATGTCCGATTATTTCTATCGGGGAATCATTCAAAATACCACGGCAACCGCAAATGGTGGTCTCGACTTTGAAAATAATGGCTTCTACCTCGGTACATGGGCAGCAGATGTTGAGGATGGTCTGGAAGTTGATTTGTATGGCGGATATAGCCATGAATTTGATCAAGGTTTGTCTCTGGGAGTGGGTTTTACGGGTTATTACTATACCGGCGATTTTGACGATACCTATGAAGAAATCAACCTCTCTGCGGCCTTCGGTATCGTCAGCATTGAATATAGCGTTGGCACCTATGATAACTTTGGTGGGCCAGAGCAGGATTATGACTTTGCGGCCCTAACGTTGGAGAAAAATGGTTTCTATGCAAAGGTGGCCAGCTTTGGTGATGACTTTTCCGGTGAATATTTCGAGCTGGGTTATGGCACTGAGATAGGTGGGTTCGATGTGGGTGTGTCACTGCTGGTCAACGACGAAGATCTTGACCTTGAAACGGGAGACGGCACCGAATCATTGATTTTCAGCATTAGCAAAACGTTTGAACTCTGAGCCCTGTCGGCAGGTGTATTTGCTGCAAACAAACTTTCTTGCTGGAGGGCTGGGGTTGCGATGATCTCAGCTCTTACACGTCAATAAAAAGAACCTTGATCACCATTGCAGAGATAAAGACCATCAGCAGCAGGGTGCTATAGAGAAAGATATTTAAAAAGTATTTTGCGATAGCTCCGCCCCAGCTTTGTTTGTAAACGCTTTTCTGCATTAGCAATAAATGCAGCCACAGCCAGAAATATCCGAGTTCCAGCAGCGATTCAAAAGGGCTCGCTAAGTTTGGATAATATTGTTCTTGGGTAACATGCTCCCCCAGGGTTGAAATAAGATTGAGTAAGCTCAGTGCAATAAAAACGAAACTCTGAGCGTAGAGCGCCACTACAAAATGTTCCGAATACATTCTGCCCTTGAATATATTGGTCACCTTTAGGACCAAGGCAAACAAGGGGATCATAAAAAACATAACGGTCGGCAGGGAGTCGGTGACCAGTGCCGTTATCTCCCGTGACGATAAACTCTGTATTTTCTCAATTTTTTTAGAGATTAATTCATTTTGTTCAGGGCTTAAAAAGTCAAGTTCAAATCCTTCCTCTTCGATCTTGTCGGCCGCGGAGATCAAATGTTTGGTATCTTCATCGGCTTCCAGGTCGGCTCGGATTTCCTGCTTAACCTCGTCATTGATCTCAAAGTTCTCATCGTCGTTAAAATTGATATTCATAAACCAGGGCAGCAACAGGAAAAAGACCACGCTGGCAAACAAATAAAGTCTCATCGGTGCGATATAACGTACCCGATGGCCACCGAGATATTCTGTGCAAACCTCACCCGGATGGATCAACAGTGGAATCAGGGTGCGGTTCACCTTCGAGTCATAGCTAAACACGGTATTGAGAAGAGTCATAAAAAACTCACTAAAGGCCAGCATTCTGGAGTTCTCATCCTGCCCACAGAGGTGGCAAAACTTGCCCTGCAGTAAGGTTTGGCAATTCTCACATTGCTTTGACTGTGTGGAGTCTTTATCGTTGACAATCGTCTTGTCGGAATTTACTGACATTAGCCTGATTTACTCGTGGTTTATCGTTATGACAGGACACTTAGGTTATCTAAGCTGTGCGGGGCCTGCAACTACGACTGTCCTTAACAGAGCTATTTTTCAAGGTTTGAACACACTGGAGAGCAAAGAGAGTGGAAAACGATCTGGACGAAATCCCCCTGGTTTTTAACGAACAGTCGCCTGAGTCTATGTGTCAGTCTTCAGAGGCCTTCTATCAAGCGATTAAAACCCGCAGGACGGTCAGAGACTTCAGCGCGCGTTCGTTTCCGCGTTCGGTCATTGAGAATGCGCTGTTGGCGGCGGGCACAGCGCCCAGTGGTGCAAATATGCAGCCTTGGCATTTTGTCGTTGTAGAGAACCCTGAGGTTAAAAAACAGTTGCGAGAGGCTGCCGAGCAGGAAGAGCGGGAGTTTTATGAACGTCGGGCCTCCGAGGAGTGGCTGGAAGCACTGGCACCACTGGGAACCGATGCACACAAACCTTTTTTGGAGACCGCGCCGTACCTGATTGCCATCTTTATTAAAAAATTCAGTTTTGACGAAGTCGGTCAAAGACATAAAAACTACTACACCAGCGAGTCTGTTGGGATTGCGACTGGCTTTTTGATTAGTGCCTTGCATCAGGCCGGGGTCGCGACTCTGACCCATACACCCAGCCCTATGAAGTTTCTTAACAAGATTTTGGGCAGACCAGACAATGAACGACCCTTTCTTCTGCTGGTGACAGGTTATCCGCAAGACGGGGCAAAGGTGCCAAATATCGATAAGTTTGATCTGTCTGAGACAAGCAGTTTTATCTAGATGCCCACTGTCCCTGTGATCTAATGGGTATTTAGCGGGGAGCGCTTATGTGAAGTGCTGATCGCATGGCGAAGTTTCCCCGTGGGGGAGTGTGTAGGGCTGAGCACCACTCGGCCCCTCTTAATAGTAATACCCAGGCGGGCAAATAGATTCCGATAATCCGGTAATGCTTTATGTTGCCGGTATTCGTTGTAGAGCTCCGTAAAAATGGAGTTGCCCGAGCTTTTGTCCAGGCCTTCACTAGTGAGCTACCAGGCCAATATATGCGCTCGGGTCTGCAGCAATTGACGAAGACACCTATCACACTGTCTAGCGTTTGTGTTCCGCCGCTGGCTTGCCTGAGTGCCATATCCGCCTCGAGAAAATAGAGCGTTCCACTCCAATATACCCGCATGTATGAACGGTATTCCCGCATATCACTGCTCAAATCTTCTAATGGAAGGTGCGGGTAACGGTTGTCTTTCCGGCCTCTCTCAAACCCTTCGTATATCTTTTGCCAGGCTTGCTGTTCAGTCTTAATGCCCGCTCTTGCCTGAAGCAGGTACTGGTAGTAGGTGGCCAGGCCTTCTGAAAGCCACAGGTCGGCTTCTCCCGGATAGGGGATGAACAGATGGACTAACTCATGGGGCGCAGTCCAGTCATCGATAAACTCCTCCAGGGAGCGAGTAGGGTTCACTTGAAAAATGACACCTTGCGGGTGTCTTCTGAGGACCTGGGCGAAAGGCACGGCATTACCTGAGCGGCGGACTCTGAATTGGATTTGAATCAGGTCTTGGGGCATCGTGCCGTTGAGCAGTGCCAGTGTGTCTCCTGCGGTCTGTAACCACTTCTTGATTTTCACCCTTTCATCTCGCCTGAACTGGTGGTTCCAGTGGACCTCGAAAACAGAGCCCTGAAACGTCATGCGTTCGATGGCCTCGTTATTCGAATGGCCATCCAATGACTGGGCATCGAGCAAGGTGCTATAAAAGAGTAGGGCACAAGCAATCGATAAAGATCGAATTAGCGGCTTGCCTGGTGTGATGAGTTTCGAAAACAACGCCTTAATCATAGAGACCCACAGCGGTTAACTCAGGTGAATCTTATAGAGTGTTATGCAGGACAATAATTCCACCATGGAAAGATAAATGAGCCCAGTGGCCTGTTATCAGCGGTAAAGCGTGTTGGCGATGGCGTCGTTAGATGACGCCATCACGCTGGGAGGTTTTATTCTGCCAAAGGCACTTCAGTGGGTTTCACAAAATAGAGAGGCAGTAGGGCAAGTGTGCTGATCCCGAGGGCAATGGCCATCGCCCAGACACTGTATTCGCCATAAAATGTGCTGCTGGCAAATAAGAGCGGATAACTCAGTAATACTCTTATAATCTCCCTTTGAATGCCCTGTCCTTGCAGTATCCAGGCGCCTGTAACCAACGGAGCGCTGATCAATAGCCAACCTATAACCGCTTCACTATAACTGAGGTCCTTGTTCTCCAGCAGGAACAAGGTCCCCACCAGCATTGCCAGAACCAGTTGTAGTAATGCATAGGCTCCCTGTGTGGGTTCACAGTGAGGGTCATATTTTTGAAAGTGTGCCAGATCGGTCTTTTGAATGGGGCGATCCCGCTCCATGTCAATGGGCCGCCAGCCCGTTGGCATAAACCAGATTTTCAGTTTGTCGGCCCAGCGTTGGGTAAACCAGGCATCAACTGCCATTGAGCGCCAAACTTGCAGGTTAGCGGTAATCGGGTTGACAGACCCCAGTGAGCGGCGAACTCCGTAAATGATTTCTTCGCTGGGATCCTCCTGACTGAAGGTGCCAAACATCTTGTCCCAAATGATAAAAACCCCGCCGTGGTTCTTGTCAATATAACGTGCATTCTGCGCGTGGTGAACGCGGTGGTGTGAGGGCGTTACCATGACCCACTCCATCGGCCCGAGCGTTTTAATGTGGCGGGTATGTACCCAAAACTGATAAATCAAATTCCAGGCCCCGCAAACAATCCACGCCTCCACAGGCGCTCCCAAGAGAAACGCGGGAATAGAAAAGACCCAGACAAAAACGCTGGAACTGGTTTGGCGTAGCGCGGTGGTCAGGTTGTAGTCTTCACTGGAGTGGTGAATAGAGTGCCCGGCCCAGAGAAAATTGATTTCGTGGCGCATTCGGTGAGACCAGTAATAAACAAAATCATAGAGTACAAACATGCCCACCCAGACCCAGGGATTGTCTAGACTCCAGCTTTCCAGAGACCAGTCAGCCAATATGTGTTGGGTGATCATCGCCAGCAGACTGATTTTAAGTAAGAGGGTCGACTTACTGAAAATGCCAAGTGCCAGGCTGCCAAAACTGTCGTTAAGGCGGTAATAACCTGTTTTGCGGGCGCGGTCGACGGCCAGCTCAATAAGTACACATAACATGAACCCGGGGGCGGCAAAAAGGGTGATATCAAATCCCATAATGGACTGCTCTCATAGGCTGGAAGGAGGCGCTAAATCTATCGCATTTGGTGACCGCCTGGTCAGGCCTGGTCACAAAATTGTTAATTTTCAGACTATCGCATTCTCTGCTTGGATTCTAGCGTAAATATTGTGATTTTTTCTCTGAGGGATTTGGCATTTGTTTCGTCTTATGGGTCATATTAGGCAGCGGGCGATACAAACTGTTTAGAGCTCGCAAGCATTGTTTAAATGCAGGTCGCGAAGTAAACTCTTCCTCGTGTTAAATATTGATAATAAAGCGTTAGCACCCAAACGAAGGTCAAACCCTCCGTACACGCTGCGCATAACAAAATTTCAAGGAAATAACCCCCTATGAAGGCTTTCACGGCAATTTCGTTCATTCTGGCGACAGCGCTCGCTCTGGCAGCATGCAGCGGCGGTAAAGAACCGACCGCCCAATCAGACAAAGAGGGCGGCGCCTCAGCCCCCGCGAGCAGCGAACCCAAAACCCTGACCATCGGTTTGGCTCAATACCCCTCTACCATGCACCCCAATATTGAAACCATGGTTGCCAAATCCTACGTCAGAGGGTTTCTGGCCCGCTCAATGACTTATTTTGACGCCGACTGGAATCTGGTTTGTGGCCTTTGTGTTACCTTGCCCACCATTGAAAATGGCCTGGCCGTGTTAGAGCAGACACCCGAAGGCACACCGGGTATCGCCGTAAGCTATGAGTTGCCCGAAGGTGTTACCTGGGGCGACGGCACACCACTCACCACTGCCGATATCGCGTTTGCCTGGGAAGTGGGCAGAAACGCCAAAACAGGGGCTAATAACCTGGATATGTATGACCGGGGCTATAAACTCGATGTGATTGACGATCGTAAGTTCACTCTGCATATCAACAAAGTGACCTTTGATTACAATCAATTGGGTGACCTCTTCCCCCTGCCAAAACATCTGGAAGGCGATTTGTTCGCAGAAGACGCTTATGAGTACCGTCATCGCACCAACTACAATGCCAATACCACTAACCCGGGTTTGTGGTGGGGACCCTACATTATTTCCGACACTCAACAGGGCACGTCGGTCACATTAACCCGCAACCCTCACTGGTACGGTAAATCACCTTATTTTGATGAAGTGACAATCCGCGCCATTCAAAACACTTCTGCGATGGAAGCCAATCTGCGTTCTGGCACCATCGATATGATTGCCGGAGAGCTGGGCATCCAGCTGGACCAGGCACTGGCCTTTGAAAAACGTCATGGTGATAACTACAACATTATTTACAAACCAGGCCTTCACTATGAGCACATTGATCTGAACCTGGAAAATCCGATTTTGTCCGATAAGCGTGTTCGTCAGGCAATAATGTTTGCCATGAACCGTAAAATGATCAGTGACTTACTGTTTCAGGGTCGCCAACCAGTTGCTCACACTAGCGTTAGCGGTTTAGACCGGGTTGCTAGCACCAACGTAACGCAATATGCGCACGACAAAGACAAAGCCATCGCCATGCTGGAAGAGGCCGGTTGGACTGACATCAAAGAAGGTATCCGACACAACGCCAAGGGTGAGCCCCTGCGGATGGAAATCATGTCCACCGCTGGTGACAAAACCCGAGAAAAAGTCGAGCAGGTTCTGCAAAGCCAGTTGCGCGACGTGGGTGTTGATTTGAGAATTCGCAACGAAGCGCCACGAGTGTTCTTCGGTCAGACAACCCGCGAGCGGCGCTTTACCGCAATGGCCATGTTTGCCTGGGTGTCTTCGCCAGAAAGTGTGCCACGTTCAACCCTTCACTCCTCAGAAATTCCTACTTCAGAAAATAACTACACTGGCCAGAATTACAGCACAATTGCGCTACCAGAGCTCGATGCGGCCATTGAAGCCATTGAAAAAGAACTGGATTCAGAAAAGCGCTTAGCACTGTGGGAAAAAGTTCAGCAAATCTATGCTGATGAACTGCCGGTTCTCCCTCTTTACTTCCGAGCGAACTCTTATGTACTACCCAAGTGGTTGGAAGGCTTGCGTCCTACAGGTCACCTGGATCAATCGAGCAATCACGCTGAATACTGGCACCGTAAAGAAGGCGGTGCACAGGGATGAGTGCCGACAAGCACCCACTTTTATCGGTTAAAAATCTCAGCATAGGTTTTGATACAGACGATGGACTGGTTCGTGTTGTAGAAGATGTATCCTTTGATTTAGAAAAAGGTAAAACGCTCTCGCTGGTGGGGGAGAGCGGCTGCGGGAAATCATTGACCGCGTTTGCCTTATTACAGTTGTTGCCGCCTTTTGGTCGCATTTTGTCGGGTTCCGTTGAATTTCGTGGACAGAACCTGGCGAATTTGAATCAAAAAGAAATGCAAGCGCTCAGGGGCAACCGTATATCGATGATTTTCCAGGAGCCGATGACTGCCCTTAACCCAGTGTTTACAATAGGGTCTCAGGTGTCGGAATCCCTGATGTTGCACTGTGGTATGAGCAAAGCTGAGGCGCGGGAAAAGGGCATTGATATGCTGGCCTCGGTCGGCATTCCCGACCCGCGGTCCCGGGCGGATAATTTTCCGCATCAATTATCGGGTGGCATGCGTCAACGGGTTATGATCGCGATGGCGCTGGCCTGCGAGCCGGATATTTTGATCGCCGATGAGCCAACCACGGCTCTGGATGTGACCATTCAGGCACAGATTCTCGATTTAATGCACGACCTTCAGGAAACTCTTGATACTGCCATCTTGTTTATTAGCCACGATTTTGGTGTGGTTTCCCGCATGGCCGATGACATTGCTGTTATGTACGCAGGAAGAATGATTGAGCAGGGCTCTGCGGCAGACGTATTGCTCGATTCGAAACACCCATACACTCAAGCATTATTAAAAACAACACCACGTATTGATGTCATGGTAGATCGCCTACCCGCAATTGATGGTCGAGTGCCTCCTCCCGGTCAGCGACCTGGAGGTTGTTGTTTTAAAGCGCGTTGCTCCGTTGCCAAAGAACACTGCGGTCAGCAGCGCCCGGATTCAGTCATCATTAGTCCGTCCCATCAAGCAGCTTGTCACGAACTGCTCGCGAGTAACGGAGTACGTCATGACTGAAGCCAATCAAAAAGACATTATTGTTTCCACCGCCAATTTAACCAAGACCTTTGATACCAAGGTGGCCACCGAGAAAGGCTGGGAACAAAAGCAAGTAAAAGCCGTGACCGACATTTCCCTTGAAATTGTTCGGGGCGAAACGCTGGCTCTGGTGGGCGAAAGTGGCTGCGGCAAGACCACCCTCGGCAGAATTCTCTCCTTATTTTATACGCCCACCTCGGGTGAATTTGATTTAAACGGCGAGAATGTTGTTGGGCTGAAGCGCAAGCACATTAAGCCCTTGCGCCAGCATGTACAAATGATTTTCCAAGACCCGATGTCATCGCTGAACCCCCGGCATACGGTTGAAAGTATTCTCACTGAACCCATGAAAATTTTTGGTTCAGGGAATGCAGAAGAAAACAGGAAAAAGGCCGGAGACCTACTCGAATCGGCTGGATTACCCAGAGAAGACTTACGTAAATATCCCCATGAGTTCAGCGGTGGTCAGCGCCAGCGAATTACGATTGCCCGCGCGCTAGCCTTGAACCCTGCTTTTATTGTCGCAGATGAGCCGGTATCAGCACTGGATGTTTCGGTGCAAAGCCAGATACTTAATTTGATGAAAGATTTGCGGGAAGAGTTCAATCTCACCTATCTGTTTATCAGTCATGACCTGGCGGTTGTACACCATCTGGCAGATCGAATCGCGGTGATGTATCTGGGGCGTATTGTTGAAATTGCGCCACGTGACAGTTTATTTGAACATGCTGTCCACCCTTATACCCGTGCACTGTTGGGTTCAGTCCCAACGGTTAAACCCAACAAAGGAAAGATCGGAAGAATCTTACAGGGCGATCCGCCCAGTCCAATCGACCCGCCAGCCGGATGTCCATTTAATCCGCGCTGCGCCCACGCCACCGACCTCTGTCGACAAGAAGTGCCGACCCTGGACGTTAGTCGAATGGGGGCTGCCCACCAGGTAGCCTGCCACCTAAAGGACGAATTGTAATGAGACGATTTTTGTTTATGCGGGGGCTACAGTCTCTGATTGTGTTGATGGTGATGTCCTTTGTCATCTATGGCTTGATTGGTCTTATGCCGGGCGACCCCATCGATTTGATGATCAGTGCCGACCCCAAAATGACCGCGGCAGATGCCGCTCGTTTACGTACGCTTTATGGTCTTGATCTGCCATTGTATCAACGTTATCTGAATTGGTTGACCGCGGCATTGTCCGGCGATTTGGGTTATTCCCGTTTATTTGGACAGCCGGTGTTAGATGTTTTGTTTCCGGCATTAAAGAACTCTTTAATGTTGTTGGGCACTGCGTTTGTGATGGCGGTTGTTATCGCCATTCCCCTGGGAACGTTTGCTGCCTCTAAACCACGTTCTGCCACTGATTACAGCGTTAACTTGCTGGCGTTTGCGGGAATCTCTATTCCCTCTTTCTGGCTGGCGCTGATGCTGATCATGTTCTTTTCTGTGTCTCTGGGGTGGTTACCTGCGGGCGGCATAGCACCAGACGGCTCCGGATTTTTGGAGAGTTTACGTTACATAGTGCTGCCGGCGATCACGCTGACCATTGTGAGTATCGGTAGTTATTCTCGCTACGTGCGCTCCTCAATGCTGGAGGTGCTTCGACAGGACTATATCCGCACCGCCAAAGCCAAAGGGGCCAGCAGAATGCGTATTGTCTGGTTACACGGTCTGCGCAATGCCATGATTCCGGTAGTGACTATTTTAGCACTGGATTTTGGCTTCCTGTTTTCAGGCGCATTGGTGACTGAAACGATTTATTCCTGGCCGGGAATGGGCAAGCTGATTTTTGATGCCGTGATGGGCAATGACTTTAATCTGGCCCTGGTTGCTTTGTTGTTTGCCACCGCGGTTACCTTGACGGGCAACCTGCTCGCTGATTTGTGTTATGCCTGGCTCGACCCCCGTATTGTGATTGGGGGAGATGAAAAATGAGTAACCCATCTATGAGAAGTAATTCACCCTTTCTATTGGCGATGCGTCGTTTCAAACGTCACAAGTTGGCGATAGCCAGTTTTGGTTTGCTGCTGACGATGATTGTCCTTGTTATCTTCGCTCCCTTTCTCGAGCAGATGTTAGGGGTGGATGGCAATCAGGTTAATCTTTTTAATCAGAAGTCTGCGCCTTCCGCAGAGCATTGGTTGGGCACCGACGAACTCGGTAGAGATGTGCTGGTCAGGCTCATGCACGGTGGCAGGATTTCACTGTTCACAGGCTTGATCGCCGCTTTGGCGGCCGCCACAGTAGGCACCGTGGTGGGTTTGTTTGCCGGCTATTTTGGTGGTCGTCTCGACGCAATATTGATGCGTTTTACCGACAGTGTCATTGCATTGCCACTGCTGCCTTTGCTGATCGTATTGGCCGCAATCGATTTGAAAAAAATCGGCTTGCCCGACTCGGTGGCAGAGTCCGACATGGTCAGTTTCTATCGCATTATTGTGATTGTAGCGCTGGTGGGCTGGACCACTGTGGCTCGATTGGTACGCGGCGCCACGCTCAGCCTGAAAGAGCGAGAGTTCGTCATGGCGGCAGAAGGTGTAGGTGCCAGTCACATGCACATTATGTTTAAACACATTTTCCCCAATCTGATATCACCGATTATTGTGGCGGTGACCTTGTCCGTGGGCAACGTCATATTGCTCGAATCGGTACTCAGCTTTTTGGGTTTAGGTATTCAACCGCCAATGCCAAGCTGGGGCAATATGTTAACCAATGCACAGGAGCTAATTTGGGACGCACCCATGCTGGCCGTATACCCCGGCTTGCTCATCTTCATAACGGTGATTTCCTTCAACTTCCTGGGTGATGGTTTACAGGACGCCTTCGACCCGAAAGCCGAGGTGTAAACCTTTCTTATACGTCGGCCCATTGGCGTTCCCCCACCCTGATGCATAGACTGTAGGGGTGGGAGGTAAAAAGTGACAATGCGGGAGTTGGAAGAAAACCAGTCTCAGAGCGCCGCCGAATGGTTGGCGCAAGTGCGTGAACTGGAGCGGCGCGGTGAGTATCTACGTGCTTATGACCTCGCTCGCACCGGCCTGGAGCAATACCCACACGACAGACCGCTACAGTATCGATCCGTTCTTGTACTGGCCCGTTCGGGCGCCACGAACTTAGCTCGACAGCACTACCAACACTACCAGCTCGCCGACAGTGACAACGAAGACTATGTTGCCCTGGGCGCACGACTAAGCAAAGATGCCGCACTCAATGAAATCGGGGCCAAGCGTGTAACAAAGGCTCGGATAGCCGCCGGAGAATACGAATCACTTTTCAACGCGACCGGCGGTCACTATCCAGGCATTAACGCGGCGACTTTATACTTACTCTCCGAGGATTCTGATCACGCTTGTGCACTGGCCTGCCAGATAATAGAGACACTGGATCAGCTGGGCCCAGGGGAGGCTGGGGAGCAGTATTATCGCCTTGCCAGCCGAGCCGAGGCACTGTTGATTTTAGGTCGAGGTGAGGAAGCGCATTCTGTTTTAACTCACGCTTTTTCTCTGGTTGAAGGTGATTGGGCAGCGCTTGCCACCACCCGAAGGCAGCTGCGCCTGGTGTGTGACCTGACGGGGCAGGAGGCGGCCCTGCTAGATGCCTTTCTGCCGCCCAGCGTGATTCATTTTTGTGGCCACATCATAGCGCCCGAAGGTGCCGGTGGTCGATTTATCAAGTCAGAGGAAACACAGGTTTTCCAATCTATTCAGGCATACTTCACAGAGTGTCCGGGCGCTATTGGTTATGGTTCCCTGGCGGCGGGCGCAGATATTCTGATTGCAGAGGCCCTGCTAGAAAGCGGTGGTGAGTTGCATGTCGCTCTACCTTTTTGTTTGGAAGACTTTATCGCCGTGTCTGTCAGGCCCGGAGGCGAGGAGTGGGTAGAGCGTTTTCATCGTTGTCTGAGCGCTGCGGATAGTGTGCGATACGCCACAGATGACGGTTATCTGGGCGACGACCAGCTTTTCACCTACTGCAGTCATCTGGCAATGGGGCTTGCAGTACTGCGCTCTCAATACCTGGAGGGCTCTGTGAGCCAGCTCTCCGTTTGGGACGGCGAGCCGGCCACCACGACGGTGGGTACGGCTCACGATAGGGAGAGTTGGCGTGCGCTCGGGTTTCCCCAAAAAACCATTGTGGTGCAGGGAGGACCTGGCCCCCGACCCCAACATGACCTTCCACCTCAGGATCTTGTACGGGTACAACGGGCCATGCTGTTTGGGGACATTAAAGGGTTTAGCAAATTGTGTGATAAACAGCTCCCCCATTTTATTGAACAGATTCTGGGGCAGCTGGCCGGAGTGATTGAAGGCTTTGAAGACAAGATCAGCTTTCTAAACACTTGGGGTGATGGTTTGTTTGTTGTGTTTGAGGGCGTTGATGACGCAGCGCATTGCGCCATGGAAATGCAGCGGGCAATGGGCGAGCTGAGTTATTCGAGCGAACATTTGCCAAAAGGGCTCGCACTCAGACTCGGTTGTCACTTTGGTCCGATTTATAAAACCGAGGATCCAATTCTCAAAATCGATAATTATTTTGGCGCACATGTGAGCCGAACGGCGAGAATTGAACCCGTCACCCCAGAGGGCTCGGTCTACGTAACAGAGCCATTTGCCGCCATTTTAGCCTTAAAGCAAGATCGGGAATTTGCCTGTGATTATGTGGGCAATATTCCCGCCGCTAAAGGTTATGGCGATTTGTCGATGTATCTATTACACCGACCCGCATGAGCCTATGCGATAACGGTGTTAAAAACCCGTTCTAAATTCAGCTCGGATGATATCGTCATACCACCATTCGTCAGTGAGAGACTTGCCGTAACCTATGTAAATCGAACGATCTCTTTCGAAATTGACACGTAAACCGAATTTGAGATTGGTGATGGTGTCGCCATCGGTTTGGCGGTATTGCGCTGTCATGGGAGTGCCATCGCTTGATTCGAGCGCCAATCCGCCGAGTACAATCCAGCTGACCAACTCCAATACCGGTGTGACACGGGTAGTGTCTGACATCATGAAGTCGTAACCGACTCCCAGGCCATAACGAACAATGTCTCCATCGTAGTCCTCATCAAAACCCGTGGAGCGACCGTTGGTACCGCCAGTAGAGTAGAGGTAACGCAGCTCGGCAGAGGTGGTCCAGTGTTCGTCGATGCGCCTGAAGTAAAGAAGCCCTGGTTCAATGCTGGTATGGTCTGAGCCCAAGCCCTCTTCAGCATCCCCAGTCGGCAGATACGCTTTCAATTGGAACGTGAGCTGATGGGAAGCAGAGTTGACCAGCCCCCATTTAAAGCCCGCTCTAACGTCCGCAAGGCCCTCCGTGCTGCCGATAACATCCCCATCAATAAATCGGATGGGCGCCTCGACAAAAACTGAAAAACGCTCGTTGAAGGCATGTTCGTAGTCCAGGCGAATGTCTTGATAGTCCAGGGATGTTTCGATTAACGGGGATGACAAAATTGCCCCGGGAATGACAGGGCCAACTGGGCCGGGAGCCTCTGGATTGAGTACTTCTCCATCGGGCCTGGGGGTGTTCTGCGGTGGCAGGGGGACCACTCTGGCGCAACCGCAAGCGCCATAGAAGAATTCAGCTCGATCCGGCGTATTTGCATTGGATCCGCTGTCGAAACGAATTTGAAACCGGGTGCGGATGTAGGCGTTGTCGATATAACCTGTATTGCTGTCAGAGACAAACACTGGCATCGCAATTTTTCGTTTGGGCTTGGGTTCTGTGTTGGTTTTTTTGTTGCTATTTTCTTTACGTTTCTCTTCACTGTTAACGGCTTCTTGACTCAAGGCCGGATAGGCAAAGAAAAATGTGAAGGCAAATAGTATACACGCCAGCAGGGTTAGACGTTTTTGTTGTAGATGCTGCATGCTGTACTCCTCGATTGAGTGAAGACCTCAACCGGGAAGTGCTTCTGTGAGCGCTCCTTACTCGGCTGAAATCAAATTACGTTTCATCACCCCCTTCGATAATTTTTAAAAACTCCTCGTGAGTCCGCAATGAATGGAATGCTCCATCAATGTCGCCGTTTATTCTTATCTGCTCAATGGAATAACCTTCCGTTAGTGCTTGTTTTATAGCTGTTATTGCCAAGTTTGGGTTTCCATTGTTGACGTAAAAGTTTGCAAGTAACCAATAGGCATTAGCAAGGTTCCGTTGATAACCAGAGTTTGGCGCGGGAGAATTGACTGCAGTGGAAAAATAATGAATTGCACGTCGAATCAACTCGATCGCGTCACGGTGGCGTCCTCCGTCCTCTCGAAGTATAGCAAGACTGGCCAGAATTCCACCTAATCTGTTGTTCATGTTCGGATCTTTGGAAAAGTCAGGTGATGACGCCTCAAGTTCCTTAAATTGGCTGACTGCAGTTTCAAGCGCCTGAGACGCTTTGTCAGACTGGCCGAGTTCCCGAAAAATTACCCCTCGAGTGTTATAGCTATTTGCGATTTCATTGCGCAGTTCGGGTATCGCTTGTGCCAGATCCTCGAAAAGGGTGCGTGCCTGAGAGTTAGTTTGCAGTGCCTGCTCGAATTGTCCGCGCACAAGCTGGAGATTCGCCAGGTTGTTGTAGAATCTGGCAAGACCTTCCCTGTACTCTCTTTTTGCAGGTTCCTCCTTTAAAAGAACGGTCAAAATATCAATGGCTTGAAGGTAAGTGCTGGAAGACTCCTCTTGCCTTCCTGAATGTTTTAGTAAACCCGCAAGACCGTTGAGTGTTCTCGACAGGCGCCAACGATCAATGTTTTCAGCGCGATCACGAGTGAGTGCCTCAAATAACGCTATTGCTTTCCGATAGCTGTCTTCGGCTTCCAAGGTCCGGGCAGTGTCGCCACTTAACAGTATGGCGCGATTGTTAAAAACACGGGCAAGCTCATGTTTGTAGGTGGCGTTCGACGGGAATCGATCCACAAGATCTTTATGCAATTGGGCCGATTGTTCGTAAGCTGATTCCGCTTTCTTAGCGTCGTAATTCATTATTTGTACTGCGTACCAGTCGTAGGCTTCACCCAAGCGAAAATCTATTTGTGGGCGATCCGGAAACTGGTTCTGCAAACTGATCAGTTCGGCGATGGCACGCTCCAGTGTTTCTGCCGCCTTGAATGGTTGACCTCGCAAGTGGTAGATTTTGCTCAGGCGCACTTGAGCGACGGCGGTTTCCAGTTGTAAATTGGGATCTGCGGCGGTGTCGTGTTTCAGAGATTCATAAAATCGTTGTGCTTTTTCTAATACCTGCTGACGGAGCTCCTCCGTCTGTGGGATGTTGGCAAGGGAATTTTCAACCGCAACGTCGGCCAACATTTCATCGACCGCTTGAACGGCTAAATGAAAATTTTGTTCGGCTCGGTGTTGCTCCTGTTCGGCGCGTTGCTGTTGCATCAGGGCGTAGACGGCAAATACGAGTAATATTAGTGAAACACCCCAGGCGGTTTGAAGGCGTTTCTTCCTAACCCTGCGTTTTTCTTCAATAATATTGTCACGTTCAATTCTACTTTTATCAATAAAGTCCATCGATAGGTCGAATGCGGGTGCATAACGAGCAGCCCAGGTTGCTGTAGGGTGGTTCAACTCACGCCAGTTCAAGGCAATTTGTAATTCGGGGTCTCGCCACAGCCCTGCGCTGCCGTCTCGATAGTGGGTGGCGGCACGCGCAACACGACGGTAGATGCGAGCGGAGGTGTTTTCTTTTCGCGTCCACTGAATCAAACGGTCCCACACTCTCATCAAACTTTCATGGGACAGATCTATAATGGTTGATTCGTCGAGTGTTGTATCAACGGTGGGCATCAGAAAGGAGCGACCGGGTTTTCTGAATATCTCAATGACTCGAGTCACTTCGGTCTCACTGGCTTCTGCTATTGCGCACAGTTCTGCGATAGAGCAGGGGTGACGGACTCCCCGGCTGTCGGTGAGGGTATCGGTCAGTGCCACAAACACCTTTTCGCAGATAGTTTTTTCCCGGCTTGTGAGCAGTTCAGCAAAAGCCTCTTCTGCGTGTGTGGAAAGCGCATGATCCATTGCACCAATAGCGTCATACTCTTGAATGTCGATGGGTTTATCTGCCTCGCAGTAGTCCCACGTACGCATCAAGGCATGTTGAAGAATGGGTAGCCTGTCGGGGTTGTCTCCCACATCGTTGAGTAGTTTAACCAGCAGTCTGGGGGAAATCTCAGCGCCACCCACCTTGACTGGGCCAAGTATGGCTTTGCGCAATTCGGTTCGTGTCATGCGTGGCACCAAAAATTGGCCTTCATTAATAGCCTCAGACAAGCCCGGGTATTCGTTGCACTCGCCGATAAAATCCGAGCGCATGGTGATGGCAATGTAAATCGGAAGCTCATTTTGTTTAGCGGCATAGATCAATCGTTTAACGAAGGCCACAGCGTCTTCTTTTGCCTGGAGTGGGTTCTGGGTTTTTCTGAATCGAAAAAGTTCTTCAAATTGATCCACAATCACCAGTAGGTTTTCCCCTTCAGGGAGTTTTGCCTGTCGGGCGCATTCCACAAGACCCGAATGACTTCGTAATAGCGTCGCTTCGGTCAGAACCTGACTGGTGTCCTCCAGACCCTTGGCTTGACCCAGAATGGCGGGGTGGGTTAATGCACTGGCAAGATTAGCTATGGGGTCGGCGCCGGGTCGCATGATGGCAACTCTCCATGAAGAACCTGCCGTTGCCATGTAGCCGCTGTAGAGGGAGGGGATCATGCCGGCTTGGACCAGGGAAGATTTACCACACCCCGAACTGCCAATGATGCTGAGGAAACGCGTTTTTCGCAGCCGTATTAGCAATTGATCAACGATTTTCTCCCGGCCAAAAAACAGGTGATCTTCTTCTATCCCGAAGGGGCGAAGTCCGCGAAACGGATTGGAGCTTAGTTGTTTTGCCGCCATTCTCAGTCCCGATTATCGCCTCAATTCAGCAAGAAATGGATCGAGCAGTTCAGGGCTGAATTCATCCTTTTGATAAAATACGAGTGCTTCATGTGTCCTCAACCACTGCTTCTGAGTGCTGTTGGGTGGTGCGACAAGAATGGCTTTTATGTCCAGCGGGCTGGCTCGGTCCATGCCTGTGGTTTTACGTATCTCTCGCAGTTTCCTGCGCAGCCACAGATCATTGGCATTGGCGTAGTAAATAAGAACCGCATCAGCGCGACACAAATTGTCTTCATGATCTTCACGTATATCGGCTTCGTCGCCATCAAATGCCGGCAATATCACTTCGTATCCCAGCTCAAATAGCTGATCAGCCAGAGTGTTAATATTATCGAGGTCTTTTTGATCGCAAATGAGATAGATACTTTTAAACTCATCCTCTTGAGATTGCTCTATCACTTGAGGAGGTGACTGAGTAGACGGCGGGGTGCCGGATGCCAGAGGGGCAGGGGGCGCGATCGAGGCTGGCGCTGTTGTTTTTTCGGGTGCGACTTCTAGACTTAAGACTTCGTGGATTTGCGTTTTTAAGTCTTCGAGTGGTGTTTCCAACAGATCGCCACCAAAATGAATACCCGGGTCGGTTCGCAGTTTTTCGATCAGTTGTATTTGGCGTGTGTCCTCAGGTTGTAGCCCAGGTGGAATCCAAACGAGTCGGGTAAAATCTCCCATCGACTCCCTCTCCATCGCGAGTTCGTTTTCCAACTCCATCAAAGAACAGTTGTCGAGACCGGGCACAAGTTCATAGGATTTTCCGATGGGATGAACGGACATCCGGCATTGGGCCAAGGTTTCTTTAAGGCAGGCACGCAACTCATTTTCGTTATTGGGAAGCGCTTGGTCGGGAAGCACCCTAAGGTTTTGCCCCAGTAGATCACGTTTTATCGACTCGTGCTGTGCCTTAATGTCGACGCTGGCGCAGGCAAGAAAAACGGCATCACTAGATGTTTTCATCGCTAGGGGCGATGTACCTTTATCATCTATTTGCAGCAGCAATTGGCAGAGATCCTGGGCCAAATCGTCCAGCTTTAACCAGAAGGCACGCTCAGCCTCGCCGCCAAATACCTTATTGAGTTCCCTGGCGCGGCCAGTATCTGCGTCGATAGTAAAGAACTCATATCCGAGCACATTTTGTATGTTTTTGGGGTGTTCGGGAACGGGCACCGGGGTTTTCAAAACCTTGAATATCCTGGCTTTGTCGCCCATTCGAAGACCTCCCGACTCCTCTGACGCCAGACAAAATTCATCAAGCTCCCGAACACACCAATCGGAATGCACATAGCGAGGAGAGAGAACAGAGACTAAAACGCTAACATTGGGAAGTTGATCGATAATGGTGTCATCAAAGCAGTCATTGCCAGTGAGTTTCAAATCTCGCCAGATTGAGGACTTTTTCCCCAATAGCTGGTCGACTCGAACTTCCAGGGCATGGTGAAACTGCGACACCCAGCCCTCTGTGTTGGTGACCAGAGGCTGGTTGTCGATGTGAGCATAACTAATGAATATGTCGTTCTGGGTCTCCATACACGCAAGTATAGGAGTCTTGTGGTGTATTGCACTTTCAAAGGGCAATCGATATTAGGGCCATCGACCCTGGCAGCGTTATTCCCTTAGTTCTCTACGTAATATTTTACCGACGTTGGATTTTGGCAATTCTTCCAGAAATTCCACATGTTTTGGCACCTTATAACCGGTCAGATGCTGACGACAGTAGTCTCGGATCGTTTTACTATCCAGTTGAGGGTCATTTGACACGGCAAACAGTTTGACGGCTTCACCACTTTTGTCGTCCATCACACCCACAGCTGCACATTCCAAAATGTTGGGGTGACCGCCTGCGACATCCTCAATTTCATTGGGGTAAACATTAAAACCTGACACGATAATCATGTCTTTTTTACGATCGACAATTCGGAGATAACCGTCTTCCTGTTGCACGGCAATGTCGCCGGTTTTGAACCAACCTTCTTCATCGATGGCTTCGGCGGTGGCCTCTGGGCGGTTCCAATAGGCTTGCAGCATTTGCGGGCCCCTGGCGAGTAATTCTCCTTCCTGCCCCTGGGGCACTTCAACCCCGGCATCATCTACCAGTTTAACCTGAGTGCCAATGGTGGGTTCACCAATGGTGCCCAGCTGCTGGAAGTTGGGACGGTTGAAGGATACCGTGGCTGAAGATTCTGACAAACCATAACCTTCACAAATGCGACAACCTGTCAGTGTCTCCCACTGCGAGGCAACGTCCATAACGAGGGCCGCACCACCGGAGACTGTAAACTTAAGGGCACTGAAATCCACTTCATTAATATTTGGGTGATTGAGCATGCTCACAAACAACGTATTGATGCCGGCAAAACCAGTAAACTTGAAATGTTTAATGGTTTGGATCATACCATCGAGGTCCCTGGGGTTGGGAATCAATACGGATTGGCCGCCGCGAAAAATCATTCCCATCAGATACGTATTAAATCCATAAACGTGATAGAGCGGCAGGGGAGCAATGAAGATTTCATTGCCATTTTCAAAAATATCCGCCGACTTCTCTACCTGCTTGCTACAGGAAAAAAAGTTTCCATGGGTCAGTACAGCACCTTTGGCGACACCGGTGGTACCGCCGGTGTATTGCAGAACCAAAATACTTTGCATCGTTAAAGTGGGGGGCGTGAATGAGGCTTGCTCACCAGAGTTCAAAGCTTCGGGCAGAGTGATTAAATTTGAAATGGCTGATTCGGGGGCAGCTTGCGCCTGAATCATGTCCATCGCGTGGGTGACGACCACTTTCTCAATACCGGTTTGCGGTAGTATCTTTTCCACCACAGGCAACAGATCCGAAAGCACCACCAATGCCTTGGCTCCGGAATCATTAAACTGATGTACAAGCTCACGCTCGGTGTAGAGAGGGTTGGTATTTACAAGAATAACACCCGCCCTGATGGCGCCCCATGCAACCACAGGGTATTGATTAAGGTTAGGCAGCTGCACTGCCAGCCTGTCTCCGGCCACCAGGCCGCAGTCTCCCAGTAGATAAGCGGCGAAATCCCGAGTGTATTTATCGAGCTCTGCAAAGGTCATAGTTTGACCCAGGCAGTTAAACGCGGGCCGATCGGCATAGGTTTCGCAGGCCAGTGTGAATAATTCCACCAGGCTCGCATAGCCATCGGTGTTGAGTTCGTCGAGCATCTGGCGGGCATAAACATGGTTGGGGCTGTGCAGCTGGGTCATTATAGGAATCTCTTAATAACGTGGATTGGTTTTTATTCTTTATGACAGGAGTACGAGACCCCAAACCCCTCTGCGGGAGTTAAGCTCCCGACACTAGCAGTCAGCTTTACGCCGCGGAAGTTTTTTCTGCTTATAAGGGGGTATTCGCGAGGTTAATATCGGTGGAGAAATCGGGTGAATACCGTGGAGCTCGGGGGTGGTTAAAATGGCATTACGCCCAGTGATAATCCATCATCACTGGAATAAACATCCTTTCTTTTACCGTCTTTGCTAGTCTAGCCTCAACGACAATCAGGAGCAGTCCATGTTTAATTCATTATTTTCCATGCAGGGTAAAACCTGTGTCATCACCGGTGGTTCACGCGGTTTGGGCTATTTCATGGCTAGAGGGTTCCTGGAGGCAGGCGCCGCACGGGTTTATATTTCTGCCCGTCGCGCAGAAGCCTGTGAAGCTGCCGCCGAAGAACTCTCTCAATACGGTGACTGCGTGGCATTGCCCTGTGATGTGGCCACTGCGGAGGGGATCACCCAGCTGGTTCAAACCTTAAGCAGCCGTGAAGATCACATTGATGTATTGGTGAATAATGCCGGCACAGCCTGGGGCGCCGAATTTGGTCAGTTTCCCGAAAAAGGCTGGGATAAAGTCATGGATCTGAACGTTAAAAGTCCATTTTTCCTTACCCAGGCACTGACACCTCTACTGAAGAAAAACGCGACCGCCGACAACTATAGCGCCGTTATTAATGTGGGCTCTATTGCTGGTATTGTTGGCAACGGCCTCGATAACTTTAGTTACGCCACATCAAAGTCAGCCATTCACCAGCTCACACGTGTATTGGCAACCGAGCTTGCTTCCGATTTCATCCGTGTTAATGCCATCGCTCCCGGGCGTTTCTACTCAAAGATGACGGAATTCCTGAGCAGCGACCAGGAAGCCTTCGACGCAGAAGTAGAAACTATCCCTATGAAACGTTGGGGTGAGCCCAGCGACATCGCCGGTGTGGCCATCATGCTGGCAAGCCCGGCCGGCGCATTCATCACGGGCCAAATCCTCCCTGTTGATGGCGGCACCACCTTAGTTAACTAACGATTCTGTGAAGCTCACGCTAAAACAGGGCTGATGTTGCAGGGTGGTACCTCAGCGGCTCCGACACAGTTAGAGAGTGCCGGGTCCGCGAGGTTTTAGGTTTAAAGAGTTAGCTGTTTTTAGTAGCGGTACTCTACTTCCAGACCTACAGTACGCCCTTTCTGCATCGGGCCTGCGGTCCATAATCCAGCAATCGAAGTCAAGTTGCCCCAGCGAGCTTCGTCATTCAGGTTCTTGCCGTAGAGCGATACCTTCCAATGTTCATCCAATGAGTTGTAGTTAATGCTGGCACTGGCCTCATGCTGCTGTTCAAAATACTCAGTGTTAGAGTCGTTGTAAGCCGCTGCATCACGAAAGCTATAACTGCCTCGCAGAGTCAGAAATCCCGCATCGCCCAAATCAATATCGTAACTGGCTGCCAGATTAGCTGTCCAAGGCGACAAACGTGGCAGGTCGGTTCCCAACAAAGGGTCATAGACCGGATCGACTTTGGTGTAACGACCGTCGATGTAGCCAACAGAGCCGTTGATCACCAGGTTTTCACTAAGCATCGCAACAAAATCCAGTTCCACACCTTGAATGGTTACGTCGCCAGCATTGATGGTTCCCTGCAGTACAATAACGTCGGGGTCTCCCTGGTTAAGTTCACGCTGCATGTCGTCCACAGTGTTGTAGAAGTAAGCCATGTTCAAACGCAATGCACCGTCCATCAGGTCTGATTTAAAGCCCACTTCAAAACTCTGCTGCGCTTCTTCTTTGGTTGGACCGGGTTCAATCACTTCGGGTTTGGCATTACGGAAATTGACGCCACCGCTGCGGAAACCTTTTGTCCAGAATGCGTAGACATTGGCGTCTTCATTGAGGGCGTATTGAAAGCCGAGTTTCGGTGTTACATTGGACCATTCATCGTTGAGGTCGAGGAAGCTACAGTTAAAGTCAATGACGTCAGCACAGGCACCGGTAATCACCTGAGCGTCTTTCTTTTCTTTGGTGTAACGCAAGCCAGCCGTTACGGTCAGCGCGTCAGAGACGTGGTAGTCGTTGTTCAGGAATACACCCCAGGTGGAGTGGTCCATATCGCCGCCTAAAGCACGCTGAACTGAGCCGCCGAAGATGTAACGGGCTTCGCGATATTCAATATCCTGCTCGAAGTAATATAGTCCGGTCGTCAGGTCCAGAGCGCCATCCATAAAGGTGCCCGCGAACCGTAGTTCGTTACTAATTTGATCTTGTTTTGTGTGACCGGGAACGGTGAAGATTGAGGTCACCCGACCGTCAACGTCGGCGATAGAGAAGGCATCAACTTGGCGCCAACCCAGAATGTTAGTGATCACACCGCCACCCAGTTCCACATCGAGATTCGATTCGAGGGTGACCTGGTCCCAGGACATGTCGGTTTCGCCGGCTTCATCCATGGTGGTTGTGAACTCTTCCAAAGAACCGTCTCGCTGTAAGCTCGCAGCCGTCCAGGGAGCCCCGTCGCCCTTTGTCTCACCAGACTCTGCAATTAACACCAACTCCAGCTCTTCGCTGGCCTGGAGAACAAACGATGGACGTACAAACGTAGTTTCCAATGCACCTATCTTGTCATTGTTTGCAGGCTCAAAATAAACAGCGCCCTCGGTTGGGCCAGTAGTATCATTGTCAAAATAACCATCGTCATTGTCGTGATAGATGACCAGTTTGGCGGCCAGTTTGTCTTCAATCAAAGCACCTTCAATCACACCGGCAAAATTGTACTGATCGTGGTCAGTGACCTGTGTGCGGGCGCGGAAATCAAATTCTCCGTCGGGGCGTGCACTTCTCATCACAACGGCACCCCCGGTCACATTACGGCCGAACAGCAACCCTTGAGGGCCTCGTAACATTTCAACGGCTTCCATATCGAACATGTCGACCACAACGCCGTAAGTGACTCCTAGATATACGCCGTCAACAAAGGTACCAACCGTGGGGTCTACAGAGGGAATTGAACTGTTAATGCCCTGACCGCGAATAGAGAAGTTCTGCACACCTGGAAAGGTTCCCACCGCTTCCAACTGCACGTTGGGTGCTGCATAACTCAGGTCTTCAATTTTTTTCACAAACATGGCGTCCAGCTGTTCGCCGCCATACGCGGTAATAGCGAGGGGCACATCCTGTATCGCTTCAGCGTTGCTTCGCTTTCTAGCGGTGACTTGTATTTCTTCTAACATCAGGTGTGCGGTGCCTTTTCGGGCGCTTGTATCGCTATCCTGAGCAAGGGCGCCGGTGGACGCCAGTGCGCCCATTGCCAGGGCCAGGGGTGTTTTGTATAAAGTCGCTCTCTTCATTGCCTATCTCCCATCTTTTTTTGGTATTACAGGGGAAGACGGCCCAGTGAGATAAACGGGGACAAAAATTTTACAACTTGTGCTGTAAAGTCACTTTCACCATTCGTCCGAAGGCATTGTGCAAGGTGGTATCAAAACGCATGTCTAATCGTGCAGGAGGGGGATTCCTGTCGGTCACATTCAACACTGACAGGGACATTCGAGTTTGAGCGGAGGGCCATTGCCAGGAAACGTGTGTATCCAAAGAGTAGTGTCGATTTACCCGTTCTTCAGTAATGAAGGCTTGGAAAGCGGTTTTATCCAGAATATTCAAACCATCATCAACGTAGGCACTGATGGCGTTTAAGGCTATACGTGCATTAAACGCTTTGTGAGCGTAATTTATATAGAGATTGCCACGCCACCGAGGTAGTGATTTTACAAACGTGCCGGTATTCATCTTTCCGGCCGCTGAAAACGCGGGGGAGAGGGCGCTCTTGCCCACATCATAACGGTGCAGCCAGGCGATGTCCCAACCCACCGACAGGCGGCCGCTGGGTAAACGTTGCAGATACTGACCACTGAAATCGATTCCGTCTACGTTGATATTGGGACCGTTGACATAGTGGCTTATTATTCGGGAGATGTTACCGCTGCCGTCAAAAATAATTTGTGAGAGGCGTTCTGAGTCAGGGTTAGAGAACACCGTATTGACCAGTGCATTGGCGCTCTCCTGTACAATCACGTCTTGCAGGTGGTAGTTCCAATAGTCCAGTTCCAATGTCCAAAATTCATTAGGGTCCCAAAGTACGCTCACACTGGTGCTAATTGAGGTCTCGGGCAAAAGTGTTTCATTGCCAACCCGGTCCACGGCTTTGAAAGCAAACTCCGCACCAATGAGTTCGAGGTGGGTGGTGTCGAGGCTGGTTTGATTCAGAGAGGGTGCCCTGAATGTTGTGCCCGCTGAAAGGTTCAGGTTTATTGTTGGGCTCAGGCTCCAGTTTAGAGCAATGCGGGGGTCGACACTTTCACCAATATTCCCGCCGTAACTTTCGTAACGCAGAGCCAGTTGCAGCGTTAAATTGTCACGAACAGGGGTTGCCAGTTCGGTGAACCAGGCAAAGACATCCTGCTGCACCTGATCTTCCTGACCCCCACGGAAAAAAATAAAAATACCGGGCAGCTCCCCGGGGGCAGTGGAGTGGCCCGGATTGATATTAACGTCTGACAAGTCGTCAAAACGAATCTTTAAACGCTCACTGCGGTATTGCAAGCCAAAGGCGTAATCGACGGGAATGCCCATTGGCATTGTAAAGCGGCCCGAGAACCCCATGTCGGCAACCAATAGATTGGAGGTATTTTGCTGGATCACATCTTCTTTCAACCAGGCCAGTAAGTCGTTGTTGTTGGCAAGCGAGGGATCATTGCCGTCGCCAGTTAGAGAGGCCGAAGCAAAGGGATTGTAAAACAGGCATTGATTTTCACCCGCGGTAGAACCCGTGCAATTTTCACCACCAAAACCCGAGAGGGCCTTTTCCCAGCGGTCGATCAATACGTCGGGTGTGCGAGTTTTTGCAGTGTTTTGTGCTAGCGCAAGAGACAAGTTGTAGTCCATGCCTTGCGGAAGTACACCTCGCAAGCCGGTCACAATGCGTAGAGTATTGTGAGATCGCCAACCACTGTCTGCGGTGCCTGACGCTCCCATCGGGCGGCCGACAAACAAGGCGCCGCCGGAAAAATTGGGTGTGTCGCCATCGTTTTCAAGCAATTCAGGGTTGCGTTCAAGAAAATCGATAAGGCCGGGATGATAAGCGGGTACAAAACGTGCGACATCAACTTCGTTGACCGGTGGAAAGCTGGGAGAGGTTTTCCACTCCTCTAGTTCCAAATAGGAGTAGTTGAGTTCAGCGTACAGCTCCGAGCTGGGCCCAAGTGGGCGGTACCACGAGGTGAACCATTGCCACCGGTCTTCTGTTTCAACCAGATTGTCGTGTTCAACGTAGTTAAACCCGCACCGGGCATTTTCAAAAACAAATCCACCCGCCTGCTCACACTGGGGGTCTCGAACATAGTTGTTTCCGCCTTGCGCGGCATTTGCAGCCTCTAGTGCGGTGATGCCATCCATAGCCACTTCAGCACTAACAGGGATAAATGAACCCGGGTTACCGACGGAGGATATTCCGTAAATGCTGCGTTGAAAGGCGGGAATGTCAATCTTTGGTGCAATCACATCTTCACGGTCACGGTTGCGCAGTTCATTGCGGCGGTTGTAGTTCATGCTTGCCATCCACTGACCACCGGCAATGTCTCCGCCCGTTATAAACCCTGCGTTCCATTCGCCATCACTTTCGTCAATATGTTTTCCACTAATAGCGGTTTCAAAACCCGAGACTTCCCGTCGGGTAATAAAATTTACAACACCGGCAACGGCATCAGAGCCATAGGTCGCACTGGCTCCATTCTTCAAAATGTCGATGCGCTCCAGTGCTAACGCGGGAATGGTGTTGATGTCGACAAAGGCCTGACCATCGTTGTGGGGCAGTGCAGATTGCACCATGCGTTTGCCGTTGAGTAATACCAGTGTTCGACTGACTCCCAGCCCTCTCAAATTGACATTAGCCGTGCCCGCATTGTTAACGTTGTGAAATTGATTGCTCTGATTTTCAGTTCCTGACATAGAGCTTAATGTGGCGATCAGATCGATCATGGAGGGTGAACCGAGGTGCTGCAGGTCGTTCTTGTCTATCATCGTGACGGGGCTGACCATTCTGTGCAAACCCCGATTAATATTGGTGCCAGTGACAATCACTTCTTCGATCGTTGTATAGTTTTCAGTAAATGTTGGTGCGAGTGTGCGCTGGCTAATGACAAAGGAGCCATTATCAATTCTTTGGGCAATGAGAGAGGCGTTGGCAAGTAGGGCATTCAGTGCCGCTTCAGGAGAAAACGTTCCGTTAACCGCGGGCAGTAGTACGGTGGTATCAACGCCCTGATTAACCAGCACGCCTGTTCCGGATTGTTTAACAAACTCAATGAGTGAGCGCTCGAGTGTAGCTTGGGGTATTGAGAAGGCCGTTTGATCTTGTGCCACGGCCTGTGAGCAGGCGATAACAAACAAGCACGCGCGCAGGAGGCAGCGCATGCCGTAGTTAACTGAACATTTTACACTCTTGGGGGGACGACGGAATGACATTATCATGCAAAACCTGACTCTCACCTTTGTTATTATAATCGTTTATTTTTATTATCACTATCGCAGATCGTTTT
>ENA-OSET01001196-OSET01001196.1-sediment-metagenome-genome-assembly--contig:-NODE-1196-length-27241-cov-9.106980_pt1 | contig 27241 bp, 19 predicted proteins | sample MGYA00237882_ERZ534229 | MGnify/ENA primary metagenome ERZ534229 (study PRJEB26408, sample SAMN06266212) | sediment metagenome | isolation source: Hudson Canyon methane seep mesocosm | place... | reverse complement strand
ATTTCGCCGACAAAGCTGGTGGCACCAAACACAATGAGGTCAAACTGTCCGTTGTTCATATTTTCTCTCGAGTAGACGGGTTAGCGATATTCGATCTGAATTCAAATATGAGTTTTACATGATTAAATCAAGCAATCAATGTCTAGTATTTCACCCAGCCAACAAAGACACCTCTCAAATTTAGTCAGCAACCGGCCCAAACTAATGGAATGGTCACAAAGAAGACACTCGAATTCATCCATAACTGCACGATTTTGACAAATGAATAGAATCTTGTTTCGCCCCCAAGGAGTCGTTGCCGAGTTCCCTCAAATAACCAAATTCTATCTGCTCGGCAATGCCTCAAAAGACATGGAGTTAGCTCATATCAATGATTGGCATTTTTCAACCAAGCCATAAAATCGTTTTCACTCATGGGCTTTCCAAAGAGATAGCCTTGGAATATATCGCAGCCTTCTGCCTTTAGAAAATCAGCCTGAGCTTGTTCTTCAACACCTTCAGCAACAATTTTCATGCCTAATGCTCGACCCATTGCAGTCATTGCTCGAACAAGGCTGGCGTCACCTTGAGACTCCGGTAGCTCTGAAACAAATGATCGATCAATCTTTAAAGTATCGAAAGGGTAGTTTCTTAGATACTGCAAAGATGAATATCCTGTTCCAAAATCATCTAATGCTAAACTAATGCCTATTTCTTTCAGGGCGCTGACCTGTAAGTCGATTGCTTCTCCTTCTTCAATAAACAAACCTTCAGTGACTTCAATTTCAACCTGATTTCCTTCAATATTATATGTATTAAGACAATTCTTAATGAACGGTACAATGTCTTTGTCTAAGAATTGTTTTGGAGACATATTGATGGCGATTGTAAAATTTTTGTATCCGGCATTCTGCCATTGGCAAGCCTGCCGGCAGCTTTCGTTAATAACCCAGCGGCCTATTGATAAGATCATTCCTGTTTCTTCAGCCAATGGAATGAATTGATCTGGTGGAACACTACCTAAATCTGAATTGAACCATCGCAACAAGGCTTCAGCGCCAAGAAATCGGCCGCTCTGTACATCTACTTTTGGTTGGCAGAATATAGAAAATTCTTCATTTTTTATTGCCTGACCAAGCAAATTTTCCATATGTAAAAGACTATGTGCTTCTTTGTTATATTTTTCTGAGAAGTATGCATAAGTAAAACGTCCAGAGCGTTTAGCCTGGTTAACGGCTACGTGCACATTTGTCAATAATTCCTCTGCAGTTTCGCCATCATCAGGGTATAACGTGATACCAATACTAGCATTCTGATTGATATTTTCTTCTTTAACATCAAATGGTTGCTTGAAGCAGGATAGGATATTGCTGATTAAAACTTCGGTAACAAGTTCATGAGTTTGCTCGGCCAAAAATAAGAACTGGCCTCCACCGAAATGTGCAACAAAACGAAACTTATCGACCAGTTCATCCAACTTTTGAGCGGCTTGTTTAATAAGCTTATCGCCAGCCTCGAAGCCTAAGCTGTCGTTGATTCGCTTGATATTCACCATATCAACCATCAATAAAGAAAATGGCGATTGGTTATGAATATTCTGCTCTATATGGTTTAACATGTAGTATCGGTTGGGCTGTTTGGTGAGCGCACTATAGTTCGATTCTTCAAAAAGTTTTTCCTCAATTTCCTTTTGAAATGAAATATCTTGATTAAATTCTAAGAAATTTACGAGCGTCCCATGCTCATCCCAAACGGGTGCTATCGTTGCTCTTGCCCAGTAGAGTTCACCATTTTTACGTTGGTTTCGAAACTCACCGCGCCAGACTTTTCCTGAAGTGATAGTTTTCCACATTTCTTTATATTCAGAGTCGCTGGTATAGCCCGTTTTAAGAATATTAGGGTTGAGGCCGATAACTTCTTCCGGTTGATAACCCGTTATTTGTGTGAAGCAGGGGTTAACATATTCGATGGTGCCTTTTAAATCAGTAGTCATGATAGTGATAGGGCTGTTTTCAAAAGCTTGAAATAGTTTTTGGAGTTCGCGTTCAGCGTCTTTTCGTTCGGTAATATCTAAGACCGTACCGCTCATAGTCATAGCACTATCTTTATTGAGCATAACTTCGCCACGTATTTTTACATGTCGAATCACTCCATTTGGTTGTTGTACTCTGGCTTCTATTACAAACGTTTTTTTATCTTCTTGTGCGAGTTGTAAGGTTTCATCTACTAATTGACGGTCTTCCGGGTGGATGGCTTCTATGAAGGAATCATAGTGTGCTTTTGATTTGTGCTCCTCCAAACCGAAAATACGACAAAGTTCTTTTGACCAATAGAAGGTGTTATTTTGTATAGGCCAATCCCAGCTACCTAGCTTTGCAATTCTTTGTGCATTACTAAAGCTTGCGCGACTTAAGTTTAACACTTCATTTTGCAGACGAATCTCTATATTTTGTTGGATGTTTTTCTTTTGCAGATACCGGTTCCACAAGAAGAATAAAAATAGAACAATCCCTCCCAAAAAAAGAGCTTGCCAAAAAAATCTGTAATCTGGAGCCTCTTTAAATTGCAACCCTATCCAGCTAGCATTAATTTGGTTACGTTGCTTGTCGCTGATTTTCTTTAAAGCTTTATTTAGAATGCTTGTTAAAATAGTCCAGTCGTTTCGTACTCCCATACTGATATCTATTCGATAGGGGGTTTGGCCAGATACGCGAATATTGGTGTGTCCTTCTTTACGTATTGCGTAACTAGTCACAAGAATGTTACCTAAGTAAGCAAAGGCTTCACGGTCTTGTATTGCTTGTAAACCATCAGCAATAGTATCGACCTCAATAAACTCGATATTCCAGCCGCCACGTCGAATAAGTTCTGTGGTGGCATAGCCTCTCACGACAGCAACTTTACGACCCTCTAGTTCAGTAAGGCTGGAAATATAAGGAACGTTTTGGGGTGTAAATATCATTACAGGAAGTGAAAGGAAGGGGTGCGTGAACTCTGCATACTTTTTTCGATCAATCGTCGATGCCGCTGCAGAAAATATATCTAATTCATGGTTTTTGAGTTTGTCTGTTGCTTCAGCCCAATTAGTTGACTCTTTATATTCGAAGCGGACGCCTAGTATGTTGGAAATTATATCGAGATATTCAACTGAAATTCCTTTGAATACACCATCCTCTGTGATGTATTCAACCGGTGCAAAATTAGCATCTCCAGCAACTCGGATGACTGGGTGCTGATCTAACCAAGACCATTCTGCTGTGGTTAATTCTATTGAAGTACTATCGTTACTCTGATTAGGCTCTACCCAGTCTTTTAAAATACTAAATCGTTCTTTGATGGTGATGTTGCTCAATGCTTTTTGCAGAATATTTCTTAAAATGGGCTCATTTTTTCGAACCCCTATCGCATTGATAGAGGAGGTGTCTTTAATCTTTCCGTGTTCTTCCAGGTTAGAGATCAGTTCATTATTAATGATGTACATGGCAACCGCTCTATTGCCAATATAGGCATCTGCCTCACCTTTTACTACGGCATCAATGGCATCGCTGGTATTTTTGTATTCTATCGAATTTACTTGTGGGTATTTGTTCTTGATAACTTCATGAATAAAAAACCCTTTTTCTGCGGCAACCGTTTTACCCGAGAGTGAGTTTAAGTCTACTGAAAATTTATCACCTTCTCGCTTGAAGATAGCATGAGGAACATTAACGTAGGGGTCAGTAAAGTTGAAAAACGCTTCTCTACTTTTTCGAGGCGTAATACCGGTTAGCGCATCAAGTTTATTGTTTTTGACATCATCATAAATATCCGCCCACTCACCTGGGTAAATTTTTAATGCGCCACCTAAACGTTTATTTAACGCATTAATGAAGCCTGCGCCAATTCCTTTTATTTGGCCGGCATCGTCAACATAGTCCATGGGAGGCCATGCATTCATAATACCTATTTTAATTTCAGGGTGTGTGCTTAGCCACTCGGCTTCGTCATTTGTCCATTCAATAGGGGGGGCGTCACTATTGCTCATTGTTACACCGCTAAGCGATATAGGTATCCATTTTTCCATTACATGACCTGTATCTTGTGTGCGGAGGATGTCCAGTGCTTTATCTAGTATGGAACGTAATTCAGGCCAATCTTTACGTATTCCAAACCTTTGGCCATTCGTTTTAAGGTCGTAACGACTGGCAATAACAAGGTTACTGAGGCCATGCTGTTGCGCCATATAGAAATTGACACCAAGTACGCCGACATAGGCCTGGGCTTCTCCGGCGGCAACTGCTTGCAAGCCTTCTAGTGGTGATGTTACGAGATGCTGGAGAATGTCAGGGTGTTCCTCCAGAACGCGTTTACTAGATGAATAGCCTTCAACCAATGCGACTGTTTTACCCCCGAGCTCTTTTGCTGACGGTATTGTGTTTTCTTTATCATGTCGTGTCATGATCACTAAAGGTGTCGGAATATATATTTGGCTAAAATCCAAAAACTCTAAACGCTCCGGGGTAATCACCGCAGTTGCGATCACATCAAGCTCTTTATTTTTTGCATTCTCCAGAATTTGAGGCCAACTTAAATCAGGAACGGGTTCGAAGGTTATTCCAAGGCCTTTTGACAAGATAGAAATAAAATCAGGCGCGACACCGATAAATTTATTATTTTTATCTAAAAAACTATAAGGCGCATAGCCTGCATCAATGCCTATTTTTATGGCAGGATGATTTGTTAACCATTTTTTTTCTTCTTTTGTCAGGGCTAAGTTGTCACGCAAGTGTTTAACAGTTAATGAGTCATTAAATATGTCTGCCTCTGCCAAAGTGGGTAAGCAAAAACTTAAAATAAAAATAATACAAATGTAGGAATAAATAGGGGGGAATAATAATTTACTTTTCTTTTCGAAACTCTTTAGCACATTAATACACTCTTATTTTATTTTTCTGGTGAAGATCACGTTCTATTTCAATAGCTGAATTGATAACTACATTAACGTGTCTTAATATTGGATCAATATGGTCAAAATACAAGTTTTTTAAGGTGTTAAGAAAGGGGTTGTTTTCGGAGTATATAGATGATTAGTAAAACTTTGATAGAGTCATTTCTTTCAGACGCGAACAACTTTCGGTTAAAATAAAAGGTTTGTTAGTTTATTTTTCTGTTACTACTTTTTGAGTGAATTTAATTTAATCGATTGGTGGTAACCTGAATAATTGTGAGCCTGAATTAGCAAACAATTTTGTTCAGTATGGTACGGTATTAAATAGTAGGCGACTTTAAAATCCCTATTACTCGTCCACACTTGTTCTATCGGTACCATTTCTAAATGGTGACAGGAGTTATAGAAATGAATTCAGTAGGCCGTCTGTTAAGCCGTCATTTACAGAATCTAGCTCCAGGTAAATTGCAATGGATCGGATTACGCCCAGAACGTAAGGCAGCCATGATAGTGGTAGAAAAAGTACTGGCCATTAGTGATTTAGGGCTGGAAGGCGACCGCCGCTGTATGGGAACACCAGGTTCTGCACGACAAGTAACATTGATAAACCAGGAACTTATTGGCGTCGTTGCTAGTCTGCTAGGGGTTCAATCAATTAATCCAGATTTGTTACGACGTAACTTAGTCGTATCCGGGATTAACCTCATGGCGCTCAGACACCAAAGCTTTCGTATAGGCGAAGCTGAATTTGAAGCAACAGCGCAATGCCACCCTTGTTTACGAATGGAGCAAGCATTAGGCACAGGAGCCGTGGCTGCGATGTTAGGGCACGGGGGGATCTGCGCAAAAATAGTAAAAAGCGGTACCATTTCAGTGGGTGACGAGGTGGTAAAGCTCTAAATATTTGCGAAAAAGGCGAAAAAGGACTCGTAAATCAGGTAACCAGAAGCGTGTTTTTGAATTAACGCCAAAAAAATCAATGGTCGCTCTATTCTCGGATAAAATTCATTCACCCGTTTAGTAATGTTGCGAGGCAAAAATCAGGCCTCGTTGGCAGCAGCATTGAGCTCAGAGAGGTGTGGTGGTGATAACAATTTTTGAGACATGAATAATTGGCGAGACTTTTGCTCAAGCTTTTGAGCAAAAGCGTTCCTTTTTCGTATTAGGTTTATCGTTATATCAGACGGAAAGTATTATTTTAAACAATGGCAACTCTTCGCCCATTGCTGAACTAGATAACCTTTATTCATTAAGTCACTTTGAATGAAATTGATACCTTGTCCTCTTTTAGTTTGCTTCCCTCCAAAGCGGAACATGCAAGAATGTTTCTGTACTTTGTATCAATCTAGCCTTTCAGAAAGTACGTCACTGGCGTACAATACATTTTATGGTTATTATTGAAACAAGTATATTCACCAAACATATTAAGCAGCTCATGTCTGATGATCAATACAGGGAGTTGCAAGAAGCGCTAGTTAATCGCCCTGATTTAGGCGATATAATTCGAGGCTCCGGTGGGTTACGAAAAGTGCGCTGGAAACTAGAGGCCACAGGTAAAAGTGGTGGCATTCGTGTCATCTACTACTGGGTGGTTGATGATAATCATATTCGAATGTTGTATGTCTACCCTAAGGGTAAACAAGAAAACTTAACATCCGAGCAATTAAATACTTTGAAAACAATTGTCGAGAGGTGGTGAGATGGACGATAACGATTTTAACGAGTTATTATCTAGCGTCCAAGAGATGGATAGCATTGTAAAGAAGAATGCTGAACCATCACGCGTTACAGAGTTCGCTGAACCTGAAGTTAAATCTATCCGAGATAAAATTGGGTTGTCCCAAACTCGATTTGCAGGTTTGATTGGCGTCAGTAAGCGTACATTAGAAAACTGGGAGCAAGGTCGACGTCACCCTACCGGTCCAGCAAGAGCTTTACTACGTATTCTAGATAAAGACCCTGAGTCTGCTGTACGTGCGTTACACAGCTAGAAAAAATATATTCATCGGTCAGTTGCCGCTAGTAAAATCCAGCAACTGACCACCGCCCTAAATTTATATTTCTATATGTTCTGAAATATCAAGCGCGTCATCGATCTCCACACCTAAGTATCGTACGGTACTTTCAAGCTTTGTATGTCCTAGCAGGATTTGAATAGCTCTTAAGTTCTTTGTTTTCTTATAGATAATTGAGGCTTTCGTTCGCCTCATAGAATGCGTTCCATAAGCATTAGAATCTAAGCCAATACTTGTCACCCAATTATCAACAATACGAGCATACTGTCTCGTTGATAGGTGTTCTCTTGTTCTTGAGCGACCTTTAAACAAGTAATCATTAAAGTTTAGATTGGCATACGAGATCCAATCCTCCAACGCCAGTCTTGTTTTTTTAGTTATCTCAAACTGAACTGGTTGCTTGGTTTTTTGTTGAATAATCTGGGCTCGTGACAGAATGCCCCCGCCGTGAGAAATATCTCTTACCATCAACTTCACTAAATCGCAGGCTCTTAGTTTGCTATCAAGAGCTAGGTTAAATAACGCCAGGTCACGCACGTTATTCTGCATTTCTAACCGAACCCTTATGGACCAAATTTGTTCTGGTTTTAACGGGAGTTTTTGACCAATGATTTTATTTTTATTCCAAGGGGTCTTTGAGGATGCATGAGTTATATATTGCATGACTATTCTCCTTCTAGTTAAAGGAGTATTCAGTTTGCTTCTATTAATAGAGAAAATTCAAGCAACGCGCAATTAATCGATGATAGTATCACTGCCCCGTTTGCAGACACCAGCAGCGGCTTAAGCAATCCCTTTTATTTTAATATTTGATAGTTCTAGATGTGAAATTTCTTTTTTAGAATTGCACACTGGTGCCACTCATGCTGCGACCTCATAAGCTAACTATCGGCCAAAAGCAGCCATTCGATGTGCCGAAAATTGGTAATGCGTAGCGCTAACTTTTGGCGGAAAGCGTTCCTTTTTCATATGAGGTTTATCGTTAATCATAGACGGGGAATATTATTTAATAACGATAGAAACTCTTCACTTTTTGGAGTCATTAGCAATCAACTTTCTCGCGACAGCTCTAGACTTAGCGGACCGTTGATTCTAAGTGCATTATCGATAAATTCTGCCCAGGACGAGAAGTACGGAATTGTCTTTCGAGCCGTAAACTGATTACAAATTCAAACCCAATTATTTTTCAGGTTACCTCTAATCAATTTAATCCAAACTGCAAAAGCAGACGTTCCATCTCGAAGCTTCATTTTCAAGTATAGAGTTAAAATCACTTCAAAGGAGACATTTTAGTTTTGAAGAACTGAATGCCTTATCCTTGAAGCCATCGTTGAACCTCCCAACTTCGAACACTCCCCCCCGCAGCTTAGTCTTTTTCGGTTTATACGACACCTACAAGGTAAATTTTTAAGCTTAATTTTGAATCCAATGGTCGTAGGCAGGTATAGCAAAATCCTTAGCATTATGAGATATTGACTAAAGAGGCCATTTTTCAGGGAGCAGCAAAAAAAGCAAAGCTTTCCAGGTGACTGGGTCAGAAATAAAAGCCTTACAACCTGATAAATGGGTAATATACTATCACCAAATAGACAACCGACTGCGATACGTCCAGTGTCAGTGATTGGGCAAAATTGTTACCTGTATATGATTGAATATATCTATAGCTGTAAAGTGGTTGGCTGAGAAGTTCATCATAATGAAACAGGAAAGCAACCACTTTGAAAAACGCAGTATTGCTTTAATCAAAGAGCTGATGGAAGAGGGTAGCGGCGGCGTTTATTTATTCTGATGAGGGATCAATGAAAAAAATTGCTCGCATTGTTGGCTTTTCACTTCTAGCTCTCACTCTATTGAGTACCGGAGGCTGGGTTATTCTGGCTCTTCTCTACGCTGGCCCATCGGATAAATTGTTAAGCCTTCTGCTGCTTACCAGTTTTAGTATAGCCTTGTTTAGCGCACTGCTGTCACTAGGCGTGGCCCGTTGGCGCGGGTATATGGTTGGAGCTTATTTCACATTATTCGCAGTCACACTGCTGTGGTTTGTAAGCATTGAACCGTCCAACACCCGTGATTGGGATACCGATGTAGCACTTCTCCCCTCGGCTAAGATCGATGGCGATATTGTCACCATGCACAATATTCGCAACTTCGATTACCAGAGCGAAACCGACTTCACCCCAGCTTATTACAACAGGCAATTCGACTTGCGCAAGCTCGAAGGGGTCGATGTAGTAACTGCTTACTGGATGGGGCCAGAGGTCGCACATGTTTTTTTGAGTTTCGAGTTTTCAGGCGATGAACATTTAGCGATATCTATAGAAACACGTAAGGAGAAGGGAGAGGGCTACTCTACGCTAAAGGGATTTTTCCGCCGCTATGAGCTCTTTTATGTGGTGGCCGACGAGCGCGATGTGATTCGTTTGCGGACCAACTATCGTCAAGATCCACCTGAGGATATTTATATTTACCGCGCTGCAGGCTCGCTCGAACAGGGTCGCCAATTGTTCCTTGAATATATAAAGCAGATCAACGCACTCAATACCAAGCCCCAATTCTATAACACGTTAACATCTAACTGTACGACCACGATCTGGCTGAATGCCCATGTAAACGAACAACGTATTCCGCTTAACTGGAAAATATTAGTCAGTGGCTACCTGCCTGAATTTCTCTACGAAAGTAAACGACTGGATACAGGAGGCCTGTCTTTTGAAGAATTGCAGCAACAGGCTCACATCAATACCCGTGCGCAAGCAGCAGACACTTCAGCCGATTTCTCTCGGCTTATTCGCTTACCGTTACAGCCAACCGAACCTGCCAATGCGGCTTCGCAACAGGAAGAGCAATAATGAATAAAGGATTTCACAGTGGTTTAGTAATGGCTATTACGCCACTGCTATTGGGCATCACGCTCTTGCTAATGTCACTATTAGTCAGAGCTGAAGAAACGGTCAATTCCGGGAGTGATAGCAAGCGCCCTAAAATTTGTTTGGTATTATCCGGCGGTGGTGCGCGCGGAGCAGCCCATGTGGGAGTGCTTAAGGTACTCGAAGAATATCGAGTACCTATTGACTGTATCATTGGCACCAGTATGGGGTCACTGGTTGGCGCCGCCTACGCAACCGGTACAACCCTTGAAGAAATCGACCAAATCATTGCAGGCATCACCAGCGAGCTGCTGTTTAATGATACTCCACCACGCAAAGAACTGGCTATGAGGCTCAAGCAAGACGACTATACTATTCTTTTTGGCCCCGAGATTGGTGTAAATTCTGATGGTTTGGCTCTAGGCAAAGGGGTTGTTTCAGGAGTACAACTTGAGACAGTGCTACGCAGGCTCAGCAAAGCAAAAGGTTATCGTAAGTTTGATGAATTACCGATCCAGTTTCGTGCGGTGGCGACCAATCTGGTGACGGGCACTGAGGTGGTTTTTAGTGAAGGTGATCTTGCGAGTGTAATGCGCGCCAGTATGTCGGTACCGGGTGCGGTGGCACCGGCGGAGTACAATGACACCATGTTGGTCGATGGTATGCTGACGCGTAACCTGCCAGTAGAGAGCGCGCGTGCACTGGGTGCCGATATTATCATTGCAGTTAATGTAGGCACACCATTACTACGACGCGATCAGTTGAATGGGATACTCGGAGTTACGGGGCAGATGCTGAGTATTCTGACCGAACAGAATGTTCAAGTATCCATCGCCTCACTGCAAGCTGATGATATTTTAATCTCGCCCGAATTAGGCGAGTTCTCAACTGGGGATTTCGACCATCTTACGGAGATCGCTCCGCTTGGTGAAGTAGCTGCACGTAAGGTCTCTGACCAGCTTAGGCTGTTAGCTATCCCCGCTCCCGACTATGCAGCACTAAGGCTGACTCAAGAGTTTAAGGCTACACCTCCGCCACCTCAGGTCGATGAAATCCGATTTGAAAATTTGCATCGTGTAAACCCCGAGTCAGTGCTATCGCTGATGTTGACCAAGGTGGGTCAACCCATTGAGCAAGATGTGCTAGATAGCGATTTACGTCGAATTTACGGTACTGGTGATTTCGAACACGTGAACTATCGATATTTACAGGAAGGAAACCGGCAAATACTTACCATTGATGCGGTGGAGAAATTGTGGGGGCCAGACTATCTGCGATTTGGTCTGGGGTTATCGAGTGACTTTAACGGTGGTGCAGATTTCAATTTGCTCGCGAGTTATCGTAAAACCTGGCTAAATTCACTCGGTGCTGAATGGCGAACCGACCTCCAGTTAGGCGCTAACAACAGCATTACCACAGAATTTTATCAACCGCTTAATACGGATGGTTTCTTTTTCGTTGCCCCGCACCTGGCACTCAATCAGTATTCAGTGGACCTTTACGAGGGTAACCAGCGCAGAGCAATTTACGATGTAGTTCGATCGCTGGCCGGAGTGGATATAGGCTCACATTTCTACCAATATGGTGAGTTTCGCCTCGGACTGGCTGGTGGTACAGCCAATTCATCTCTGGACTCAGGTCCTGAGAATCTTTCACCCAACGAAGACGATATTGCACAAGGTGCCTATATAGCAAAATTATTGCTCGATCAATTAGATAGCGTCCACTTTCCCCGGTCTGGTTGGCGCGCTTATACGACTGTTTTTAAATCGAGCAGCGATCTTGGTGCCGATGCAAATTACACCCGTTGGACTGCTGGTGGCTCGATGGCTTATTCTTTGGGTGAGAATACGTTTCTACTCGGTTTAACGGGTGGTGATAGTGTAGGGTCTGATCCGCTACCAGTTTACGATCAGTTTCAATGGGGTGGTTTCCTGCGCCAATCAGGCCTAGCCACTGACCAGCTAACAGGTGGAAGCCTGCGCTTCGGAAAAATAATGTATTACCGTCGAATTTTGCGCGGCACAATTTTTGAAGGTGCCTACAGTGGCTTCTCGCTGGAGGTTGGCAAAGTTGAAGATCCCCTGGTGCTGGGCAACTCGGAAGACTGGCTTCGCTCAGGCAGCTTGTTTGTGGCGGCAGACAGTCCACTTGGGCCGACCTATCTCGGCTATGGGCGAACTGAGGACGGTGAAAGTAGTGTTTACTTTTATCTTGGTATTCCTTATTGATATCGATAACAAACGAGTTATCCAGCTGGGATGGTAATCACAGGTAGACCCACTTTAGACCCTGACTCTGTTAGAGAAAAAAGAATCATAAGATAAGCGAAAGCGCTTTTTGATTTAAAATCATAGTTATCAATCCAAAACCAGTGATCTTGATAAAAGACAGCGGTATGAGCATGTTCTGGTTTAGATGGGCTCACTTTAATGTCAATTAGCTTCGGACGGGTAACGCGTTTATCATCGTCATAGACAGTGGCTAGAGTAAGTCCCAATTCAATATGCTCTTCTGGAACGCTGATTTGTGTCGCCAACTCGATCATGATTTGCAGAATTGAACGGGTCATTATCGTTACTTCTTGATTTGATCTGGGAAGCTCTCCGTAAGACAAATTAAACTCGTTCTTTGTTTTATCTACTCCTAATAAATCTTTCAGTTCAGATTGCAAATTATTTAGATCATCTGAGTTATCCTGCTTGCTAAGCATAACCATCGAATGTTCTTGGTTACCTACCTTGTCGACAGCAAGAGTAATTGATCCAGATTGCTGTATTTTCGACATTAACTCCATAACACGATAATACTCATCATCTCCAGTGCGCAAGTTCGCACCACCTGAACGCTGAGAGCGTAACCCGTTAATGGAGTCAATAGAAATGGGGAGTACCGTTTTTGCTGAATACCCCATCATTAGCAAAAACATAATTTTAGCAGGTTGAATTGGCGTCATCATGTTACGGTTAAACTTATCGCCTGTAAGAGGGACGTAAGTGATGGTTGGCCGGTCAACAAACTTACCTGTACCACCAAGACTATAAAGGTCAGCGTTAGGAACTACACTTGCCCCCACACTGATTGCGCTTTCTAGGGTATAACCACTAACAACTGAAGCCACCTCTACAAAAACGGGCATGTCCGCGTATCTAAGCTTAACAATATTAAGTAATGTCTGCTCACGCCAAGACTTTGAAATAGCCGTATTGTAATCAAACTGATCATGAGGTATTGAGCTCGGCCCAATACTGCTGCAACTTTGTAACAAGGCCAAAAGTATAAATCCAGCCAGAGACTTTAGTTTATTATCGAACATAGTTATGCCTTACTTTTCATACTAATATTGATTTTACTTACCGGCTAAAACCATGTGTTAATCATGTAAGGCGTTGAGCCTTAAGTGTACGGTATGCTAAATCAGAATTAATGCTTGATACCGCATCAAATTGGGTTAAGTGCACCTTGCCTGTTAATACTTCCAGAAAATCTGATTTTTCCAGCTGTTCCAAAACAGGCCCTTTAACCTCAGAAAGGTGAAGTTGAATTCCACCATCATTCAGTCGTAGATTTATTGCTTTAAGACTTTCCAATGCCGAACCATCAATCGTATTTACAGCTGAGCAAATAAGTATCACATACCGAACTTCCGACTGGGACGCAACCGAATCATTGACTACTTGCTCAAGAAAGCGGGCATTCGGAAAATAAAAACTCGCGTCCACTCTAAGTGATAGCACCTCTGGGTCTGTCACTACTTCATGTCGATTAACATTACGAAAATGTTCTGTTCCTGGCAATTGTCCAACAACCGCAACATGCGGCTTTGATGTACGGTATAAATGGAGGAATATTGATAAGCCGACACCCGCCAATAACCCCGCTTCTACGCCAGATACTAAAGTAAGTAAAATCGTCGCTGACATAGCAGCGCCATCTGCCCGGGAATAGCCCCATGCATGCTTAAGTGCCTTGAAATCTACTAATGAGAGTACAGCAACAATAATAGTTGCCGCCAGCGTAGCCTTTGGTAAAAAGTAAAGAAGCGGTGTCAGAAATAACGTAGCGAGAGCAATGCCTATTGCGGTGAAAGCACCTGCAGCAGGAGTCTCTGCTCCTGCATTAAAATTAACTACTGATCTTGAGAAACCTCCTGTAACAGGAAATCCACCCGATATTGATGAGCCGACATTTGACGCGCCTAACGCTATCAATTCTTGATCAGGGTCGATGTACTGGCGCTTTTTTGCTGCCAAAGTGAAAGCAACAGAAATTGATTCAACATAACCCACTACCGATATCAAAAGTGCAGGCACAATAATACTTATCCACATTCCCATTTCAAAGGGGGGTAATGCAATACTTGGGAGCCCCTGAGGTACCGTTCCGACAATTTTAACCCCTTGTTCAGAAAGCCCTAAGCCCCAGACAGCCGTTGTTGTAATCACAATCGCCGCAACAGGCCCCACTTTCGCTAAAATATCTGCAGCCCTTTCACCGAGCCCTATAGTCAGCAAGAGCCGCTTAAGGCTGCTGCGCGTCCAAAAAAGAAACCCTAATGATGCAAAACCAATGACTGCCGTATAGGGGTTAATTTGCCCAACATTACTCACTAGAGAGCCTAACAGCTCTATCATATTTTCACCGTGCGCGCTAATGCCGAGCATCGGTGCCAATTGACCCGCTGCGATTTGCAGACCAGAAGCGGTAATAAAACCCGATATAACAGGGTGACTAAGAAAATTAGCAAGAAAACCCAGCCTCAACAGCCCCATACCGATCAAGAGCAGCCCTGAGACCATTGCAAGCACCGTTGCCGCACCTAAATATTCAGGAGTGCCCTGCGCTGCAAACTGGCTAACCGCTGCAGCTGTCATTAAGCTGGCTACCGCAACGGGGCCAACCGCCAATGCCCGTGAAGTGCCAAAAATGGCATAAAGTAACAATGGCGCCATCGAGGCATAAAGTCCAACTTGAGGGGGTAACCCTGCAAGCATTGCATAAGCCAATGATTGAGGAATAAGCATGACCGTGACAATACAGGCCACAACCAAATCATTGACCAGGGTTTGTCTAGAATACTCTGCCCCCCATGTTAAAATCGGGAGATATTTACGCAGTGTTTTCATAAATTATTTATTTCACGTTATTGTTGTTGATAGAAAATAAGACCATATAGCGCAACAGTGCTCTTACAGATTAATTATTCAGTGCAGCCTGCTTCCTCAATCGAGCAACCCAGGGGTTTGCAGTCAGCCCATGCAACACAACGCTTAACAATACAGTGGCCACCACGGTAGCAACGACTTGTTCTTTTTCTACAACTTCATGCTGGAAAACGATTACTCCAAACACAATACTGGCTAAGCCCCTCGGACCAAACCACCCAATAAATAACCGCGACTCGTTACTCAAACTTGTACCCCATAAACTGAGCCATACAGGTACCATGCGTATTATGGTTAAGCTTGCAATAGCATAAGCCCATGTATTCCAACTGAAGTAAGCCCATGTGTTAGTGATGACAATTGCCCCGAACAGTATCCAGATTATGACGGAGAACAAGTCGGCATAACCCTCACTACTTTTCAGGTAAGTATGTTTGTGTTCTCCAAGTAAACGCCCAACAATTAGGCCACAAATAAATGCTGCAATAAAACCACTACCACCAAAATGTTGCGCCATAGAAAATGCCAATATAGCTAAACTGGTTAGTGTAAGTTGGTCCCACAAAGGTGAACTCCACTTATTCTTAATTGCTATTTTCATTAAAGCAACGCTTATATAAGCAAGTCCAACACCCACTAATAGACCAATGCCAATTTCTTCGAATGTGAGCAATAAAGAGTGTGTCAGTGTGCTCTGTCCCAATTCTGTTGGGACAACTATGGCAAGCAGAATAAAGAGTAAGGGAACACAAATGCCATCATTCAAGCCACCTTCAACATTTAAGCCTTCTCTTATTGGTTCAGGTACAGCGGGGTTTGTAATAACAGCTTTTCCTAATGCGGCATCGGTGGGTGCTAATATGGTAGCGAGTATAGCAACTTCCAACCACGGCATATCTGGAAATATAAGCAAGCCAAACCCCCAGCCCAATAGCAAACACAGTGGCAAGCCAATAAGTAATAACCGCTTAGGAACCCAGCTAAAGGTGCGCAACACTTGTAAGTTAGCATTGGCGGCATCAGTGAACAGTACAATGGCTAACGTAAGCTCGGCAATTATACGAATACCAAGGCCCCTTATAGGGAGCTGCAACGCATCAAGTGCAACGGGCCCAATCAGGATACCTACCAGCATGAACAGCAAAGCGCCATTGACCCAGCGTGATTCAAGGCGGCCAGCAAAGACACTGTAAATGAGTATAAATGCAGACAGTAACACTATATTTTGGTAAGCCATTTACAGACTGTCCTAATGAGCCAGTTTCATTTATCATGATACTTTCTGCATGATACGTTCTTTATTATGCTTGGCCTCTTTAGAGGCTATTTCCTGTTACTCATGCCTGATTAGATTGAATACTTTTATCATATTGCCTAGCAAATATTCGGGCACCTATCGCCGCAAGAACAACTGACCACAAAGTCCACATAACAACCATTACCACAATACGTGGGTCTGCATCTGGAATAGCAAGCGCAGCAGCCAACACTGCAGCAATATTACGTGTCCCCATACCCAATGCCATGACACTTCGCTGATTCTGTTTCAGACCAAAGCCAAAAAGATAGGTGATTATTGCCATTCCGACCATAAATAGAGTCATAGACAATAACGCCATACTACCTGCGGTATTAAGCATGTCTCGTCCATAAATCAACAAACACCATACAATCGTCAGCAATGTAGATAGCTTCGCAATCAACTTAACCCCAGGGAAAATTTTGGTCGCTGCATTTTCCTTATAATATCTGAATGCAGTACCGACAATTAGGGGGAGCAATATAGTCAGCACTAAGGGTTTTGCAAGCGCCAATGAATCAATCGTTAAGCCTTTAATCAGTAGTGGCGCCATTAATGGCATCAACACTACAGTACCCACGACCACTAGAGGAATGAAGGCACCCGTGAATCCCATTTCTCCGCGCGCTTTTACCACCATCATTTGAAGAAATGGAGCGCAAGGCGCAAGGCTGGCAAGCAGCAAGGCAATAACATAAGGCTCTTCCAGCGGAAGTACCCAGGTAATCAAATATCCAACAGCAGGCCCCAATAGCCAGCCCCACACAAAGATCAATACTAAGGCGGTCCGGTTTCGCAAAGCGACCGTTACATCAGGGATATTAACTTGAAGTCCCATAGCCGCGAGGTTCGACACAGTAAAAATCAATACCAATGGTCCGAATGTACCTTGTAAAAACTCAATGATAGCAGTCATAAACTAGCGCCTTTGTATAAGAACGGTGTTGATCATTTCAATTGGTCTGACATGTACATCGCTCTGGAAAGCGTGCCACCAGAAATATTACTCACCTTAAACCCATGCTGCTGTAATAGTTGAGTTGCGTAGTAAGCCCGTTGGGCAGAACGACAGATAATTTTAATTTCACGATCCTTTGGAAGCTCATCAAGCCGTGATCTCAACTGCCCTAATGGAATGTTGACAGCACCTGGTACATTTTCTATCGCTAGCTCTAACGCCTCACGCACATCCAGTAAAAAACCGACATCGGACGAGTTCCAGTGACTCACAGGCATTCGACCTTCTAAAATATTCACCGCCACCATACCGGCGAAGTTAACAGCATCTTTCGCGCTACCAAACTGAGGCGCATAGCAAAGCTCAGCTTCTTCAAGGTCATAGACAGTAGCCCCCATCTGGATCGCCATGGCCAATGCACTAATTCGCTTATCCACTGCAGGTCCATCCTCGCCCAATGCCTGAGCTCCTAGAACCTTGCCGTCTGATTTACGGAACAGCACTTTGAGGCCAATCATCTTGGCTTCCGGGTAATAGCCTGCATGAGAATTCGGGTAGAGATAGACTTTTTCATAGTCTGTATCACCCAACTGTTGCAACATTTTTTCGCTTACGCCAGTCCACGCTACCGCACCACCAAATAAGCCAATAATTGATGTACCCTGGGTGCCACGATAGCTGGCTTTACGCCCACTAATTACATCAGCAGCAATTCGGCCTTGTCGGTTAGCAGGCCCGGCCAGAGCAACCAGCCCCCACTCACCAGTCACAAAGTCTTTGACTTCAATAGCATCACCTACGGCTAAAATATCCGGATCACTAGTACGCATCTGATCGTCTACGCGAATACCACCACAGCTACCTATTTCAATGCCGGCGGTTTTCGCCAAAGATATTTCCGGGCGAACACCAATAGCCAGAATCACAATATCGGCAGCATGTGTTTTGCCCTCCGAAGTTTGCACATTTAGCGATCCGTCTGAGAGTGCTTCAAACCCTGCCGCACCATCATTTAATTCGAGTTGCACACCGTGTTTCTTAACATGTCCTTCAGCCATAACAGCAATTTCAGGGTCTAAGGGAGCTAAAATCTGTGACATTTTTTGTAAAAGTGTCACTTCAAAGCCAATATGCCTGAGGTTTTCTGCCATTTCTAAACCAATGAAGCCACCACCCACTACGACAGCACGACGGGTGGGTTTCATCATCTGAATACCAGAATAGTTCGACATGCCAGTCAGAAATGTTGTACCACCCTCAATCCATTCCTTAATTTGCCTCACATCAGGTACTGTTCGAACTTGGAAAATGCCTGGTAAATCAATGCCAGGTAAGGGAGGGTGAACCGATGCGGCACCTGGCGATAACACCAGTTTGTCATAACTTTCTGTCGTTACTACGCCGGTTTCAACATGCCGCAAATCAATAGTTTTATTCTGTGCTGAAATGGAAATCGCTTCACAGTTTGTGCGCACATCAACCCCGAACACCCCCCTGAACATCTGCTCTGATGCGACTAACAAACTTGACTCTTTTTCGATAACACCGCCAACATAATAAGGCAGACCGCAGTTAGCGTAAGAAACATAAGGACCTTTTTCGACCATGATGATTTCAGCATTTTCATCTAGCCTGCGTAAACGTGCTGCGCACGATGCGCCTCCTGCAACGCCTCCTACAATAACTACTTTCATTTCATTCTCCCTCTGCTTTTATTTTGTCAGGTTTAACTACATTCTTTGCTACCCTTCAAGAAATCGAAGGAAGGAGTAAACGCTCAGGGGTCAGTTTTTTGGTCCATGGGCATCCGGTGTTTTTCCAACCGTTAGGCTGCTCCTGCTGATTTGCAACACTCTCAGAGTCTCCATTCACGTCCCCTTCCATACCATCAATGATGTTATAAACGGTCTTGAAGCCAGCCTGAGCCAACAGGTTAGCAGCAATAGCACTTCGCCCTCCCGAACGGCACATAGTCATAATGGTATCTTCAGGCTTAGCGATTTGACTTACCCTTGCAACAAAGTCAGGCAGTAGGGTCATCGGGAACTTCTTATTCTCATCATCCCAGGTATAAACCTGAGCAATGACAGGAATCATCCAGGCGATAGGTGGGTGACCAACAAACAGGTACTCTTCTGGTGTGCGAACATCAATAATCACTACACTTTCAGGGTTTTCCTGCCATTTTTCGTAAGCTTCTATTGATGTAATATAAAGCCCTTGCGAGGTTTTTTTTACTTCAGGTAAATCTGTATTCATATTACTCATGACATTTTTCGCTTAAATGAACGCTTCGTTGATAAACAGGCCTGGCGGTAAATATGCAGACGAATAAACCACAGCACAAAGCTGTTATGTTTTTCGTCTGCATGGGAAATAGCACTGTTTTATGCTGAGTTCGCTACCCTATTCGCCCATTGGATGCTAGTGGATCTGCGGCTTGAGGAAGCTTTGAGGTCGTTCTTTTCTGCCACTCTTCTTCCAGCAACTCTCTCGCAGCCTGCTCAAGAAACTCTGGTGCAGCCCACTCATTTACATCAAAATCGCTCTTGATGTAGCCATGACTCAGCATAAAGTCTTTACCTATTTCAACAGAAGCAAGATTCTGAGGTGACAGGTTAGGCACCATATCTACATGTTTAATACCTTCATAGGTATCTTCAACATCACGGTAGAATGTCTGCCTATCAAGAATTGAAGCAGCAGCATGCTTGTGTTCATTAGACCAGCGACCTACTTTAATCATCCCTTTCATGAACGCCACTACCAGCTCTGGGTGTTGTTCAGCCATAACATCACTACAGGTTATCGTGGCGGGTATATTAGCGACCTGCAAGGTCCAGTCTGGGTAGCGAGATAAATCTTCAATGGCCTTGAGTTTGCCTGTTCCTTCCTGCAAATGCTGGAAAACTTTACTTTGGGTGTAAATGGCATCAACCGTACCATTCAGTAGAGCAGTCTCAAGTGGGCGGAAAGCCAGGTCATATTTATGATTACGCTTCAACCACAGCTCTGACGGGTTTTCCATCGGGTCAAGCATTGCAGGGTTGTTGTACCAATCGTCAGCATAAGGAAACTCAACAATTTCGACATCATCACGAGTCATACCATTCATTCGTAGCATTAATTCAATGCCCTGCTCTTCCTGAATTCGCCACCAGTCATTTTTAATTTGATTTAAGCTTTTGGAAATACCAATTTTTTTACCTTTTAGCTCGCTCATGCGATAAATATCATCTCGAGAACGAACCATCATACAACCACCTTCCTGCGGTACATGAGTCACCCCAAGCAGTTTGGTCCGACGAATATCTGCCTGTACATGGATAGGTGGGAACAAGCCACCAAAGCGGATAAGATTATCAAGATTATGAATATAGTGTGGATACCAGTCATTCCCGCGAGTAGAACGCAAGAAACTATAATTCACACCCAGTTTTTTGTATTCTTCACGAGTCCAGCCCAGCTCTTGATCAACATTACTCGCTGACACCAGTGGACAATTGGTGTAATAAACTTCGCTCCAATCTAATGGCACGGTAGTTAACTTTGTATTTTCAAATGTTGTTGCCGAATCTTTTTCTGTCATAATAACAATCTCCCCATCGGTTATACGCATCAATAAAAATGATGATGCGGCTGTAATTAATTTAGTTATATCGTTTTCAAGTTAATATATCAAAAGGTAATAGCTCTAGATCTAAGTCAATTACGCAGAAAAAATCTACAATATTCTTAAAACTGGAATCCTATGCCCAAATAGGCTCCATCTGATGTCATATCCCAGGTAAACCCATCGTCTTCAAAGTCCTGATAGAGATAACGGTAACCCACTTTGGCCGTTACATCTTCTGTGAATTCCCAGTTAACTCCTGCGAGTAATTGATAGGTCAGATCAGAGCCTATACCAAAGCCCCCAATGTCGGTATAGCCAATCAGCGTCCAGGATTTAGAGAGCGGCATGAGGACACGAGCACCGACTGCAGGATCCCACCAATTTTTCGAGCTCTTTATTTGGTTACTGCCGTCCGGTAACAGCTTTAAACCGGTTTCCACCGCTAGATTCAATTTTGTGTCGAGAGATGTGTAGCGAGCGACACCAAGAACATCGACCTTGGCTTTTTCGTCAAGTATCCGGTAGGCGGTCGTTAACTGATAAACTTGCTCTGTTATCGTCGCATCGAGCTGACTTGTGCCGGATTTGTCTAGTGGCCCCTGCCAGGAGTTGGTGCGCTGGTCTTCAATTTTGAAGTACACTCCGTCCACGGTAAATGACCAGGCACCTTTGTGAGCCTCAAACATCGCCATAAACCCCGAGTCGAGATTCTCAAGAATATCATCGAAGCCCATATCAACATCTGCGGTAACAGAAGCAATGCCGACCGTCCCGTTGAGGCTGGCACCAAAAACATAGGGAGTAAACTCAAATTGCCAGTTTTCGGTGCTATTACCTGTCTCCGTTTGTGCTGTAGCAGCCTCTGTCAGAGCAAATGTGGAGAGAAATACGGCTGTAAAATAGCGTTGAATTGCGTTGTTTTTTGTGGTCATAAAAACGCCTTTTTATCTAAAGGGATGAATGAAATACCATTCCATTCTTGTTGGCTACCCAGATTATAATTCTGGTGAGGTATTGTCTAAAATAGAACTGGATTTACCACTGTTTAATAACCCTGATAATGTCATTCCGTTTGATATACGGAGTCGTCTGATACAGCACTGCGTACACAAAACTAATTACCAGCATTTTGATAGGGTCGCTCGCCGTGCATTCAGTCAGTGGAGCGGAATGACACCAGCAAACTGGCAAAAGAAAAACAAGGTTCAGTAACACTCAGCCTGAACCTTGTTTTTTCGAATTGCAAAAGCACCCTACTATTAACTAGTAATTATAAACAATTGTTGCAGCGCCAAAATTTGTTTTACTCTTTTGCTCCTCAAACTGCGAGGTGCCGCGTTGAGTGGAGAATATCAAGTTCCAATGCTGCCAGCCAAAGGCTATAGAAGCACTGATAAAACTCTGATCATGAATTAACTCGACTGAATGACTATCTTTAAAGGTATTACCATCCATCGTTATGTCATTAAAAACATACTGCCCATAAGCAGACAAACCCAGTTGCCAGAACAATTTCTGGGGAGGCGCTTCTGCAAAGGTATTAACTGACCGAGCCCCCAGTGGTTGATAGTAGGCGAAGTTCTGAGCTAGATAATTACCTAAACGTAGCCCCACACCCGCGCCTACATTGCTACGCCAATTGCCGATACCTGCTTCTGCCAACGCAACCCCGTCCACGGAGAAATCGGTTGCTATATCCCAGGCAAATAAACGTCTAATATGTTCGGCTTCAATGCGAAATACTGGCTCATTATTAATCTGATTATCCCAGCCATTTGGGGTTCTGGCTCCAATAATTTCATGAATAAAGGTCTGACTCTGCTCTGCCAGCGCAGCTGGTCCAACAATACCCAAGGTTAAGCCAAGCGTATTAGCGTAATGATCTTCAATACTGTATAGCCTGGATTTCCATAATAAAGAACCGACATAGGGTCGATCATCAACAATAAGATCCACCTCTTCAATATCTTCTGGTGTATACATACCCTGAGACACACCATAAGCAATAGCATATCTATTTTCATTACCTTGGTTTAGATAGGTAGCCTGAGTCAGCTTGCGTATCCATCCAGGCATTTGAATGGCATTAAAATCGTCGAATTTACCATAGCCCCAGGAAATACTAATACCATTGCTATAACCATCGTCGCTTGTATCAAGCACACCGAAGGCATCATTCTCCACTGTTAGCGCGAACCAGCCTGAGCTATCTTCTGCTTGGTCCTGTGGTCGCTCCTCAGCTAACACGTTATTAGAAAATGCAGTAATAGAAAACATTAAAGAAACTTTCAGCAAAGCGTTAATTGATTTTGTCTGCATTATACTTATTTACCGGTTATGACATGTATGATGATAGGCAAGTCGTTTATGGCCTGACCTGGATGCCCATGAAAAATAATTGGATTAGGGTAAGCATATCATGGCCTAGCCTATGATTTAGATGATCCAGATCATGGGGTTCTATATACCTAAGTCAAGGATCCTGAATTACAGACGACTACTTCTAGCTTTGAGGGCATGTCATTCAGCCCTTCAAAACTCAAATCCCTTCTCTGGTCTTACTTCGATGATTTGATATAACACGCAATCACGGAAAGACAATGTCTGCTTTTTGGTGTAGACGCCAACACCGCTTAAAACCAAAAATTTTAAAACTCCCGTTCCATTGATCTCCGCTGATGATTACTCACATCTTTTTTATGCTTGATGCAGTGTGTATAGTATAAATAAATACAATGACTTATAGTTGACTCCTGTTCATCACCCCAAAAAGCATGATTCTATAACCAAAGCATAATATGGAGTCGCTACAAACAAGAAAACCCGAAAGGACCGTTATGCGCTTAATAAGTATTGCACTTTTCACGTTAATTGCTGCTTTCGTTGTGCCAACAGCGTTTGCTTCAGATGAAATAACAGTATTTGAAGATATCATTTCTGTATTACACCAACAGCCAGTGTTGACCCTGTTTTTAATATTAGGAATGGGGTATTTGGTTGGAGGTATTTCTCTAGGGACTTTTTCATTGGGGCCCGTGGCCGGAGTACTTTTTGCAGGGCTGTTTCTAGGGCATTTTGGCTTTCGAATGAGTGCTGGGGCTCAGTCGGTAGGTTTTGCCCTCTTTATTTTTTCTGTTGGTTATCAAGCCGGCCCCCGATTTTTCGATGTTTTGAGAGCGGATGGACTAAAGTACTTTTTGCTAGCACTGGTGGTTGCTTTGACCGGATTTACAGTCGCGGTTATAGCCGCCAAGTTATTGGACTTGTCTCCTGGAACGGCGGCCGGATTGTTATCTGGTGGTTTAACCAGCTCACCTACGTTAGCTGCGGCCCAAGAGGCTCTTAGAGCTGGACAGGTTTTACCTCCCGAAGGGATTACTGCTGATGCCATGATCGGGAACGTAGCAACGGGGTATGCCATAACCTATATTTTTGGGCTAGCAGGGCTTATTGCCATAATTAAAGTGCTGCCTAGTATTTTGGGTATAGATTTAGAGAAGGAAGCTAAAGCGCTGGAACAAAGCGACAAATCTAACTCCGACGCCCCGGTCAATAACATCTCAGCGCGTGCTTTTCGTGTGACGAATGAAAAATTAACTAAACTGTCTCGTAACGAGTTGGTAGAGAAGTATTGGGATCAAAGGTCTGTAGTGCGAGTTCGGCGAGATGGGGCAATATTGCAGGCTGATGAGAACTCACGTTTGCAACTGGGTGATGAGGTAATGGTACTAGGGCCTGCTGAGTACCTTATGAAAACCCTAACAGAGATCGGGGAAGAGGTTCCCTACCAGGAAAATATTGAAGAGCATACAGGTACAGCACAGGTCGTTGTTGTTAAGACGCAGGCTGTAGGTAAAAATTTAGGGCAGTTGGATTTTCCTCGCCAGTACGGTATTTTTGTCAAACGAATCACGCGAATGCGAGTGGAAATACCCGTTAACCCAGATACGGTGTTGCGCCGGGGAGATATCTTGACCGTAGTTGGGCCGGAGGAATATATCTCTCTTTTAGGTAAGGATATTGGGCATGTCGAGAGAGATATCGCCGAGACTGATATGGTTACTTTTGCCTTTGGGATTTCTATTGGCGTTATTATAGGCATGCTGACCGTAACTGTAGGAAAGCTATCTATTGGGCTGGGAATGGCGGGAGGACTGTTGGCCTCAGGGTTAGCCATCGGTTATCTTCGCAGTATCCACCCTACGTTTGGTCGTATGCCCGAAGCTGCTCGCTGGATATTAATGGAGTTTGGCCTTCTGATTTTTATGGCAGGGGTCGGCTTGCGTGCGGGAGAGGATATTATTGAAACCTTGATCTTAGCAGGACCTGCTTTAATTCTTGCTGGTATCTCGGTGACTTGCATTCCTGTCTTTGTCGGTTATGTCTTTGGTCGTGCTGTATTAAAAATCCCTCCGGTTTTACTGCTTGGGGGGATCACCGGTTCTATGACGAGTGGGGCATCCTTGAGCGTTGTGACCAAGGCAGCCAACAGTTCGGTGCCGTCTCTCGGATACACAGGAGCTTACGCATTTGCGAATATTTTGCTGACAGTGGCAGGTAGTATTATTCTCTACTTTTAGTCAACGGAGATCTTTGCAGCCTGACTTTCACTACAAATGGAATTTCTCCGATATTGTTCACATCTATTAAATGTAGGTCTTAAGCTACTGGGTTGGGCGTTTCTAGTCTAAATTCCAGTTTTATCGTCGGCATTTATGGCAAGCTATAAAAAACAGTGTTTGAAAAGTAACTGTAATGCATTGGATATATAGAATAATTTATACGGTGTATTAAGGGGATAGTTCCGAACTTTACATCGACACAAATTCCGGCTTTTGCTTTCACATGACACTGCCTGTTATTCGAATGATTAAATCGGACTGATTCCCGGCTTTTCATCGACATTGTATTTTAGAATCACTCAACTAGGACAATGAGGTTGGTATTCTTACTGAGACACTACCATCAACAATTACCTTTACGTCGTCGGCTTCAGACTCAAGGACTAAACTGCTCTCGTTGTAATGAAATATTAGTGGAGAAGGAATATTACTTATGGAGCTTAGCCGGCATATCGTGCCGAATCGGTGTGAACTGTGACGGTTAGACATTCGATGTCTGCTTTTTTGTGTAGACGAATACACGCTTTAAAACCCAAAGCCTTAAAAATCCGTCCCATTGGTTTTCCGATGAAGAGCATTGAATCGGAAATGTCGAAAAAAGGCGATAGTTCTATAGAGAATAAAATAAAGTGCTAGGGACCGATTTTGGCCGTTCTGAGCCAAACCATATATCTGGGGTTAGTCAGCAAAGTGGGGCTATTCCAGTCTTTAAAAGATACACCTAACTTGAAAATTTTGAATATTAAAAAGGAAAGCTAATAACTCAAAGTATGAATTTACTCACTCCAGTTTTACTCATATTGAAACTTCCGCTTAGAGTCTGTGGCCGACTACATGAAGATATTTACTGAAGACGAGCCAAGGGAAATTAATTGCATTTTACTTGTTCAATTGGCTCAATGAATATAGATAATAAACCTAAGTGATTTTAAAGCCCAATGTCAGCTTTCGGAGTCGAATAATCCCATTTTAAAGAAATTATATTCTGCCTTATCGTAGCAAGAACCCCAATTTACCAGACGTTATAATTGTTGAGAGGTAAAAGGGCCGAATAGAAATTTAGATTGAATATACCAATATTTTTATTTAGATTACTTACTTATGGAATAAGCTTAATTAACAATTCGAGTGCTATTTAATTTATGACTGAAAAGCTCACTATTGAACAAATTGAAAGACTAGAAGAGATCACTAAAGATGATCAAATTAGAAAGTTAGAAAAACTACTTTTGTCATCTGATAAAAAAGCAGGCAAAGCCGTTCGTGCAGCAACAGAGTCACATAAACTTCTAGATCGTGTAAAAAATCAATTAGGTGAACAACGTAAAAAAACTAAAACCAATATATCCGCGTATAATCAAATAATGCAGGCACACGAACAAACTAAACTGAAGCTCGATAAGGCATTAAAGAGTGCTGAAAAACTAGACCGTGCATTAAAGTCACTAGCTCAAGTTGATTCAACTGATGATATTAACCAATGGAATGATCAAGAGTGGGCTATCTTAAAAACAAAGGAGATGAATTCATTTCGAGTAGTTCAACTTCAAGAGGGTTTTTCTTTTCGGATATCTGTCGTTGGTGGAACGATTGATTTTGTTAAACCGACAGCACCTCCAAAACATGTTATTGAGAAGGTACTTGAGTTGGTTACGGTGAGCAAAGGTGAGATCTAACATGTATTTAGGGACGACTTCAGGCTAGGTCATATGAAGTACTTGCTTTTTCTTGCTTTGCTAGTGGCAGTTAACTTGGCCGCCTGTCGGCGAAGAAAGCCATATGGTGTAGGGTA
>ENA-OSET01001194-OSET01001194.1-sediment-metagenome-genome-assembly--contig:-NODE-1194-length-27271-cov-32.259212_pt1 | contig 27271 bp, 22 predicted proteins | sample MGYA00237882_ERZ534229 | MGnify/ENA primary metagenome ERZ534229 (study PRJEB26408, sample SAMN06266212) | sediment metagenome | isolation source: Hudson Canyon methane seep mesocosm | place... | reverse complement strand
GTAGTTCAGTTGGTTAGAATACCGGCCTGTCACGCCGGGGGTCGCGGGTTCGAGTCCCGTCCGGTCCGCCACTTTAAAGCCTCAAAAATCATTTCGTACGTTCATATAAGTTTTCTTCTATTTTTTCGCCGATATTCGCCGGGACTGATATCCGTCCAGCGCTTGAATGCGCGCTGAAAAGCCGTAGGCGACGAAAAACCGAGCAAAAAAGCAATTTCCGTAAAGTTGTGTGCGCTATCTTTAACGTAGGATATGGCGAGAGATTTTCGTGTTTGGTCGAGAATATTTTGAAATTTCCACCCTTCGTCTTTTAGCCGGCGGCGCAACGTCCAGCCGGCCATGCCCATTAGTTTAGCAATGTCCTCTATGCTGGGTGCGTCACCCGATAATTTTGTGGTGATCAGGTCGGCAGCGCGGTCTGCAGTTGATTTGCCCTGATTGAGCGCAGCTTTCTCCCGCTGACAAAGGCGCTGTATTTGTTTGAAGCTGGCGACATTAGAATGGATTGTAGGCAGTGCCTCAATTCCCCTTTTCAAAACCAGAGCATTGCGAGCACTTCCAAATAAAACTGGGCATTTGAACCGTTCCTCATATTGTTGCGCGTACTTGGGTTTGTCGAATTCGATTTCTACGTGATGGAGTAGATTGTCTTGTTGACTAAAGATACGGATCAGTTCAAACCAGCTACTTAACGTGCTATCAACGACGAAATAGTTGAAGTTGTTATAGGGGCTAATCGAGTAAAACTGACAAATGGCACGGCTCTTATCGAGATAAAAACGCGAATGGCCGCGGCTGTTGTGGCTGCTTAAGGTCTCCATATCGATAAGAAAATGCAATGCTTCTTGCAGGTTTTTTGCGCTCATCGCTGCAAAGCCTGGTAATCCAAAATCACTCACAAGCGTATACTTTCCCATTAAAAGACCAAAGTCGCTTCGTTGTGAAAGTCGAATGGCCTCAAAGCCCATGCGCATATATTTTGGGATACTGATTCTCGCGTCAGGTGTATCGATAAACTGCTGCGTGAGTTGGTAAGTGTCCAGAAAATCAACGTCATCCTGTTGAAGCGAACGTAGGGTGCGGCGCAGCACAGTGATAAAATTGCATGATATGTCGCCCAACTTAACGGCATTGATTTTCTGCATAACGGTTGTCATGAATAGTAATTGTTCATGAGGGTAACAAATATGTTCTTTCAAGGCATTGTTTGGTGCTGAATTGAGCGGTAATTTAGGTATCGAGATAACAATAGCTTCGCGCAATAACAAAAATTAACTGGAGAGATCAATGAGTCAAGAAGCAGTACAACAATATCCACACATGCTTGCGCCATTAGATTTGGGCTTTACTACCTTAAAAAATCGCGTACTGATGGGGTCGATGCACACCGGTTTAGAGGAAGCCCCTAACGGATTTGAGAAAATGGCCGAGTTTTTCGCGGAGCGTGCTCGGGGTGGCGTAGGGATTATTGTAACGGGTGGCGTTGCGCCGAATGTGGAGGGTTCGGTTGGACCGGGTGCGGGAAAGATGAGCACAGAAGAAGAGGCAAAAGCGCATCAGGTGGTGACCAAAGCGGTGCATGATGCAGATGGAAAAATTTGTATGCAGATATTGCATGCTGGGCGCTACGCCTATCATCCTATGGGGGTTGCACCTTCGCCTATACAGGCCCCGATCAACCCATTTGTTCCGAAAGAGCTGTCTGATGAACAGATCGAAAAGCAAATTGATGATTTTGTGAACTCGGCTGCTATGGCTCAATTAGCTGGCTATGACGGCGTCGAAGTCATGGGTTCTGAGGGCTACTTCATTAACCAATTTATTGTATCGCACACGAACAAGCGAACAGACAAATGGGGGGGGGCATATGAAAATAGAATTCGCTTGCCGTTGGAAATTGTGCGGCGAATGCGTGAGAAAGTGGGTACAAACTTCATCATTATCTATCGGTTATCGATGCTGGATTTGATTGAGGATGGTAGTACGTGGGAAGAAATTGTTTTACTTGCGAAAGCGTTAGAAAAAGCGGGTGTGACGATCATTAATACCGGTATAGGCTGGCATGAAGCGCGCGTGCCAACGATTGCGACGATGGTGCCACGCGCCGCTTTTACCAAAGTGACAGGTAAGTTGAAGGGCGAGGTTTCTATTCCGCTCGTCACAACAAATCGTATCAACATGCCTGATATCGCGGAAAAAGTATTGTCTGATGGCGATGCCGACATGGTCTCTATGGCGCGTCCGTTTCTTGCAGATTCTGATTTCGTCAAAAAAGCAGCGGCCGGTAAAGCAAACGAAATCAACACGTGTATCGGTTGTAACCAAGCGTGTTTAGACCATACTTTTCAGATGAAACTCACCTCCTGCCTAGTGAACCCCCGGGCCTGCCATGAAACGGAGCTTGTCTACCTTAAAGCGGCTACCAAGAAAAAGGTAGCGGTGATTGGTGCCGGGCCTGCCGGGTTGGCGACATCAACGGTTGCGGCGGAGCGTGGGCATGATGTGACCTTGTTTGATGCAGGCACTGAGATAGGCGGTCAATTTAACATAGCAAAACTGATTCCAGGAAAGGAAGAGTTTTATGAGACCCTGCGTTATTTCGGTGAAATGATTAAGAAAACTGGGGTTGATTTGCGCTTAAATACGCGCGTCTCAGTTGAGGATCTTGCCGGGCAAGGCTATGACCACATTATCTTAGCGACTGGAATTGCGCCGCGTACGCCAGAGATTCCCGGTATTGAAAGCGACAAGGTAATTACCTATCTGGATGCGTTGTTGAATCGCAAGCCAGTCGGTAAAAAAGTCGCTGTGATTGGTGCCGGTGGGATTGGCTTCGATGTGTCGGAATTTATTACGCATACAGGTAAATCGCCGAGTTTGGATATCGATACATTCATGAAAGAGTGGGGGGTTGATCTCAACATGGAGCACCAAGGGGGAGTAAAAGGTGTCGATGCCGAATTGCCGGAGGTAGACCGTGAGGTTTATTTACTGCAGCGTAAAAAGTCAAAAGTTGGTAAGAACTTAGGCAAAACAACCGGATGGATTCATCGCGCATCGCTTAAAACACGGAATGTTAAAATGATCAATGGCGTCAGCTATGATCGTATTGATGATGAGGGCTTGCATGTTTTGGTATCGGATCAGCCAAAAACCTTAGATGTCGACACAATTATTGTCTGCGCGGGTCAAGACCCGTTGCGCGAGTTACAAGAGGGTTTGGAGGTGGCGGGTGAAACCGTGCATTTAGTGGGAGGCGCCGATGTCGCCTCTGAGCTTGATGCGAAGCGCGCCATCAACCAAGGCTCCCGCTTAGCCGCTGAGTTGTAAGTCAGTTATAGGCCGCGTAAAAGAAGAGGCTTCGGCCTCTTTTTTTGTTTTTTAAAGATGTAGATTTCCTCTCATTGATTATGTGACCCTTGTCCCTGTATTGCTTGCATAAAGGCGGGCGCGCTCAAATCCTTCATCTAAACTTTAAACACGATTCGAGTTTTGTAAGTTTTGAGGACAATATGGGACAAGCTACCCACGAGGCAGTCATGTTTTTAGCGGAGGATAAAATTACCCGCCAAATGCATTTTTCAGAGTTTGAGGCCTTATTGGAAGGCTTTAGTGCTGTCCCTGAATACAAGGATGAGGATGCCCGTGCAGCCTATGTGGTTATTAACGGGCATGGAAAGATCACATCGTTAGTGTTTTTTGAAATTTACTTTGATGAGGACGGTCGAGCTGATGCATCTTGGAATATTCCGGTTGAAAAGCTTGCGTCGATTAGTGCTAAAGGGCCAGATTTAGGGAGCGGCCCAATCCGGTTGGCTTGCCGGTCTCAATGCGCAATCAACTGGCATCAAGGGGATTTATGGGATCCCGACATGAACCCGGGTACCAATCATTTTTTACGTATAAAGCAATCAGTGGATGAAAACCGTTTACGCCTTAAATTTGAGGTAGAGGAAGACGAGATCCCAATACTTTCCGCTTCGGCGTCACCCGTGACAGATCCCGATTTACAGATCCGTGCCGAAACCGATAAACGCGTTAAGCTTGCGCGATTGCTAAAAGAGCAGCGTTTGCGAATTCGAACCTTGGAGGCGCATAAAGAGCAATCGGGTGAGGTCAGTGATCGTGAGCAGCGCATCATTACTCACGCCTATAAAAATGAGATTCAAAATCTTAATCAGCAAATTGAGCAGTTTAAAGTCACAAATGAGAAGCTGCAGAAAAAGTTGAGCTCTCGAAATGATCAATACCTTGATCTACAGGATAAGGTTTCTGATCAGTTTGCAAAAGTTGATCAGCTGGAATCTGCTCTGCAAAATGCCAGTGCAAGTGATCGTGATGCAATTGAAAAGCAAAAGCTTGAAGCCGAACTTGTTTTGTTGCGTGAACAGCTAGATCGTCGTGATCTGGATTTAGCTTATCGGGATGATCGTGAGGAGCAGCTTCGCGCCGAGCTGGAAGAATTGAAAGAAACCCAAATGCAAGCGGATAGCGCGTCAACTGTTTTCGAACAATTGAAAAGCTTGGAGGTAGTATTTGTTGCCTACCATGCAGGGGTTGGTCATTTGTCAATGACCGCGACTGAGGCGATAACCTATGCGGCAAATCCACTCGCTTACGCGGCGAGTAAATGCTTCGTCACTGAAAGTCAGTACAAGCAATGGTTGGCGCATTTTGATAACCCGGTTTGCACGCACACCGATGCCTCTGGGTGTACATGCCATGAAACGATTGAGAAAGTAAGTGTGCCGAGTGAATTTGAGCCCGGTATTAGTGATCGATGTAGTTTGCATGCTTAATGGACGTTTTTGATGACAGCGCTTTTTCGCTTCCGCAAATAAAATCTTACAGTCTTGCGTGGGCGGGCAATGCTGCGGGTACGGTGTCGCTTGATGTGTTGCATCTTGATGCATTACATTCGCATATTTCTGGTAATAAATGGTACAAACTCAAACACCAGCTTTATGAAGCTAAGCAAAAGGGGCATGTTAAATTACTGGGAATGGGAGGCGCTTACTCAAATCATTTGCATGCCCTTGCCTATGTAGGCAATCGCTTTGGTTTTGAAACGCGAGGTTTAGTGCGCGGTGAGCGGCCCGAAAAGTCAGAAAACTTAAGTCCAACCTTACAAGACTGCGCAAAGTGGGGAATGCAGTTGGAATGGCTCTCCCGCGAAGACTATCGAGCCCTAGCACCGTTTGCTAAACAGCCGGTGTTGAAGGCGGCTTATCCTAACTATTATGTGCTCTCGGAGGGTGGTGAGAGCACACTTGCGTTAAAAGGCTTGCGTGACGTTTTTTCACAAGCCTTTCGCCATAGCGATTATGATTTTGCGATAACGGGCGTTGGCACAGGCACGACCTTGGCAGGTCTATATTTGGCAGCTCCTTCACAATGTCAGGTCAAGGGCGTATCGGCATTAAAAGGCGCAAACGATCTGTGCGCGCGCATCATGTCTTTGCTTAAAAGCAATGGTCACGGACCTTACGATTTTCAAATTTGGCATAATTATCATTTTGGGGGGTTTGCCAAACTGCCAGTGGCGTTGCAAGACTTTGTCAGACTTGTATACGAAAGCTGCGGTCTAAAGCTTGATCCCGTTTACACAGCGAAGGCATTCTATGCGTTGTTAGATAAGCTTAGCGCCGGAGAAGTCCCCGAAGGCAGTCGCGTGTTATTTGTGCATACCGGTGGCATGCAAGGCTGGCGAGGTTTTAACGCTCCTTTTTGAAAATCAGTCAATCTAGACAGTTTGTTTTTGCGTGTCGTTAGGCCATTTGTCAGAGACGATAAAGTATTTATCCGTTTCGATGAATTGCCCGTTTTGCGCTTTGAAGCGGCCTAGCATCACAGGCCTACCTTGGTCTGCAAAATGCTTGTCTAAGTAATGATCGAGATCATAACGAGCGATACATTTATTGTGAGGATCATGTTGGTCTAAGGTGAGCGGTGCCATCCATTCGCGTTTATTTAGAATTTTCCAATAGGTTTCATCGTTATTGCTTGTTGGTTTAAAGTGTTTATGTCGATACCAAGTACTTTTTAAATGTGTGTCGTTGACATAAATGGGGATTGAGCAATTTGATGCGTCCGTATACCCCTCGGGCTGAAAGAGTCTGCCTTTGACGATGCATTCATGCGTCAGTGTTGCGACACCTAATGACGCAAGGGTTTCTTTTGCGGCTGCATGTTGACTTAACTTGAGCTGTTTCTCTTTGAGTTTGCTCGCCTTTAAATCGAGGCGATCAACGGTTTGTGGCCCTATCCATTGATGTTTATGGCCAAGGTAAAATTTAATGGCAAGTTCTTGGTGGACATGTGTTTTGTGTAAAGTGTCGAAAACAATAAAATCGAATTCACCCACTGTTTTTCCCTGCTCGTGGATTTGTAAGTTATGTGCGATAAGTTCGTAGCGAGGGTGATGTTCGAGGTAATGAAGCCAAAGTGTTTCGGCGTAAGAGCCAAGAAAATGCGAGGTGCTTTGTCTCAATTTATCTTGGAGTTGTCGCTGGCTTTGTTTGCTTGCTAGATTACTGAGAAGTGTATTGAATTGTTGGTCGAGTGCTTTTGATTGCGCATGATTATTTGCATCCAAGTGCATGGCGTTAACCATGTTGGGGCTCGAGATTAACCATTTGAGGTTGTTTAAATGGAAAGAAATGTCGTCATTTGGTCTGCGCATCAATTCAATATACCCAAGCAGTTTCTGTTAAGATACTAGCGAAATTTATTTCTCATTATTTATCTGAGATTTGTGTGGAAAACAGCGCATGGAAAATTTTAGAAATATCGGCTTAATTGGTCGTGTGGGCAGCGCAAAGGTAGTGGATACCTTGCGTCGTCTCAAACGCTATTTAATAAGTGAGGGTTATCACCTCATTCTTGAAGAGCATATTGCTGAACTGATGCCCGGACATGGTCAGCAAGTGTCGAGTGTTAAAATGATGGGCGAAGCTTGCGATCTTGTTATCGTCGTGGGCGGTGATGGCAGCCTATTAGGTGCGGCACGTGAATTGGCGAAAGCGAACGTCCCGTTGCTTGGTGTGAATCGCGGGCGTCTTGGGTTTTTGACCGATATTTCGCCCAATAATATCGAAGAGAAAGTGGCTGAGGTGTTGGATGGGCATTATCTCGAAGAGAAACGCTTTTTACTCGACGTGCACGTCAAAAGAAACGGTGAACCGATTGGTTTTGGCTCTTGTTTAAATGACATCGTATTACATCCCGGCAAATCGACGCGCATGATTGGCTTTGATTTGTTTGTTGAGGGCCAATTTGTTTACAGCCAGCGCTCCGATGGATTGATTGTTTCAACGCCGACCGGATCAACGGCTTATTCATTGAGTGCGGGTGGTCCGTTATTGCATCCAAAGCTTGATGCGATTGCATTGGTGCCGATGTTTGCGCATACGCTGAGTAGTCGCCCAATCGTGGTTGACGGAAAGAGCGAAATTAAAATTGTTATTGGTGAAGGTAACGAGATTTATCCTCAGGTGAGTTGTGATGGCCAACATCATATCCCCGTTGCGCCAGGTGATACGGTCAGCATTACGAAAAAGCCCTACAGAGTGCGTCTGATTCATCCAACCTCGCATAATTTTTATGAAACCTGTCGAGAGAAGCTTGGCTGGGCACACAATTTGACGACGAGCTAAGCGGTACCTCGATGCAAAACAAGGCAAAGCGGCAAGGTTATGATTTGATCGGTGACGTACACGGTTGTGCAAACGCGTTGCAGCGCCTATTAAAAAAAATGGGTTATGAGCATCGTCAGGGATGTTATCGACACGCTACACGTAAGGTTATTTTTTTGGGTGATATTGTCGATCGAGGGCCACATATTCGGGAAGCTTTACACGTAGTAAAAGACATGGTCGATCTGGGTCAGGCGGAGATCGTACTCGGTAATCATGAATACAATGCGATGTGCTATTGCACGCGAGGTCGGGATGAGACTGATCATATTTTTTTGCGTGAGCATAACGCGCGCAATCACCGGTTGATTCGTGAAACCTTAGAGCAGTTCGAAGCACACCCAGATGAGTGGAAAACTTTCCTCAATTGGTTTCATGAAATTCCATTATTCATTGAAAAATCGACTTTTCGCGTTGTGCATGCCTGCTGGGATGAACAGGCGATAAATCAGTTTAAAGCGTGTAATAAAAAGCATTGCTTAAACCTTGATCAACTTTACGAGTCCGCCAAAGATGATGGTTTTATGCACCGTTTGGTCGATCGCTTGACGCGCGGTACTTCTTTGCGCTTGCCTGCCAATGAAACGATTGTCAGTCGTGATGGTTTTGTAAGGCGTGTGTTTCGCACTAAGTTTTGGAATGATCAGCCATATACCTATTCTGACGTGTCATTTCAGCCTGACCCGTTACCTGATGGGCTAGTTGATCGCGTTTTGTCAGATGCTGAGCAGGCGCAATTATTGAAATATGATGCTTCTCAGTTGCCGGTTTTCGTTGGGCACTACTGGATGTCAGGTGAGCCAGCGCCCATCACATCTAATGTTGTATGTTTGGATTATAGCGCCGTAAAGTACGGGAAATTAGTTGCATACCGGATGGATGATGAAGTGATTCTTCGCCCCGATAAGTTTGTTTGGACGGAAGTAAATCCAACATGATTGAAATAGCAAAAGCACCGATCGATGCAGACCTACTTGGATTTAGTCGTTGGTTATCGAGTCAAGGTGTGCCTCATCGAGTGGTAGAAGAGCAGAGCGAACAAGTGCTGCTAATGCCTGAATCTGAGGTTAATGAGAAAGTGCGCCAAGCTTTAGTCGCCTATCTAGACGACACAGATATTCGAGCAGCAATCGACGAGCAAAGTTACGAACGCGTCGCACCTACGCGACATATTATGACTGAGTATCCTCGGGCTAAGCCTTTGCAAGCCCCGATAGTGTTTGTGCTAATGCTGACAAGTATCGTAGTCGCTTGGTTGACAAACTTTGGCCAGGGTGGAGCATTGTTGAGGGCGTTATTGATTGTTAATCCGCTCGCATTAGAGGTCAATCTGAATACACTCGATGGCCGTATTGATGGCTTATGGATGATGCTGGGCACCGGAGAATATTGGCGTTTGATCACACCAGATATTTTGCATTTTAGCCTGTTACATATTTGTTTTAACTTAGTCATGCTCTGGGTGTTGGGTGGGCAAGCAGAAATGAAGCAAGGAACCCTGTCATTCATGCTGCTGGTTGTTGTTGTGTCGGTTTGTTCAAATGTCGCGCAGTTTTTAGACAGTGGTTATTTTTTTGGCGGCCTGTCTGGCGTCGTTTATGGCTTGTTTGGGTATTGCTGGGTTTGGAAACGATTCGTGGTGGGCGTCTATATGCCCGATGCATTATTTAGATTTTCGTTGATTTGGTTAATGGTTGGTTATACGCCACTTACCGAATGGTTAGGCTTAGGCCGCATGGCGAACTCTGCGCATCTTTATGGTTTATTATCTGGATTAATTTGGGCTTGGATTGTATTTTCGATTTCTTCCAAGGCAAAAAAAAGCCCAGCTGAGACAGAATCTTAGCTGGGTTTCACAGATGTGAATTTTCTGATGAGAGAGACCAAGGTTTAAAAAAGATTGCTCTTCCTCAAACCTTGGACAAATGATAATAATTATCATTTGTGTTGTAAACTACTTTTTTAGTTTTTTAGTAATTTTTTCATTACGTATCTTTCAGCGTAAATGACAGGTGACAAAAATGAACTTTGAAGATGCTGCAAAACAAATAAACCCAGATATTTATCTGCGTTTCAAAGAGGCGTTGACGCTAGGGAAATGGCCCGATGGACGAATGCTCACTCGGGAGCAAAAAGAAATTTGTTTGCAAGCGGTCATGCTTTATGAAGCAGAGCACGACATACCAGAAGAGGAACGAGTTGGTTACATAGACCGCGATAAAAAGAAAAATTCGGGCGACGACGCGGAGCCGGTTAGGGTTCTGCACTAGCGACCAGTTGAGTGTTTGAAAAAACCAGAGAGAAACCTTTGAAGCAAATTGCACAAGGCCGGCTAGCTAAAATGTTGACCGAGCCATCCCGACCGATTAAATATACATTGAAATTTAACGACCAATCTATTCAGATGAATGAGTTATTGGGCAAGCGTTTGAAAATTACTTTCGAACAAGAAATTCGTTGTACAAACTGTCAGCGTTTGACTAAGAAAAGTTTTAATCAGGGCTTTTGTTACCCCTGCTTTCAGAAACTGGCGAGTTGTGATCGTTGCATCATGAGCCCAGAACTTTGTCACTATGCGGCGGGCACCTGCAGAGAACCCGCTTGGGGGGAGAAAAACTGTATGCAGGAGCATATTGTCTATCTTGCGAACTCCACAGGTTTAAAGGTTGGTATTACCCGCCACACTCAGGTGCCGACGCGTTGGATGGATCAAGGCGCCGTGCAGGCCTTGCCAATTATTTCAGTATCCAGTCGGTATTTATCTGGTTTGATTGAGAGCAAGTTAAAAGAATGGGCGGCGGATAAAACGAATTGGCGTAAAATGCTGAAGCATGAGGTTGAGGTGATTGATCTCGTTGTTGAGCGCAATCGTTTATTTGAGTTGGTGTCAGATTATTTGGCAGAGTTGAGAGTTGCGTATCCAGATGAGCGCATTGACTGTTTACTTTCTGGAGAAGTCTACGAATTCGACTACCCTTCTTTGGCTTGGCCAGAAAAAGCGAAAACATATAATTTAGACAAAACGCCAGAAGTACATGATCGTTTGATCGCCATTAAAGGGCAATATTTAATTTTTGAGCAAGCCTGCTTAAATATCCGTAAATATGGTTCGTATCAAGTCAGTATGTATGTAGACGAATAGGTCGTCGTAAACAAATTAGGTGAGCAATGAAAGAAGCAGCGGCAAAAACGATTTATCTGAAAGACTATCGTGAACCCGATTTTCAGATAGAGCGTGTTGACTTAACGTTTAAACTTTTCGAAGACGGCACTGAAGTAAATAGCCGCTTAAAATTGAAGCGCGTTGCAAATGCGCAATCGCAAGATTTGTTTTTAAATGGGGATTCGCTTCAACTCAAAAGTTTGGGGATAGATGGCCGCCTGTTAGCTGAGGATGCGTACACGAGTGATGATGAAACGCTCACGGTGTTTGCGGTGCCTAATGAATTCGAGCTCCAAGTAGTGACCTGGATTAAACCGCAAGAAAACAAACGCCTTGAAGGTTTGTATAAATCGTCATCTATGTTCTGTACGCAATGTGAAGCAGAAGGTTTTCGACATATTACGTATTATTTGGATCGACCTGATGTGCTTTCTGTTTTTACGACGCGTATCGAGGCCGATAAGAATAAATACCCTCGCTTACTCTCTAACGGCAATGCAGTGGATAGCGGTGACCTAGCCGATGAGCGGCATTTTGTAACCTGGCATGACCCTTTCCCTAAACCGTGCTATTTGTTTGCCCTCGTTGCGGGTGACCTGCACTGTGAAGAGGATAGCTTCACAACAATAAGCGGCCGTGAAATATGCTTGCGCTTGTTTGTAGAGCATAAGAATGCGGACAAATGCGACTATGCGATTGATGCCTTAAAGCGCTCTATGCGTTGGGATGAAGAAGTTTATGGTCGCGAGTATGACCTTGAACTATTTATGATTGTTGCGGTAGATGACTTCAACATGGGTGCAATGGAAAATAAAGGGTTGAACATTTTTAACTCTTCCTGCGTCCTCGCGAAACCAGAAACTACAACTGACAGCGCCTATTTGCGAATAGAGGCTATTGTAGCCCATGAGTATTTTCATAACTGGTCTGGAAACCGTGTGACGTGTCGAGACTGGTTTCAGTTAAGTTTGAAGGAGGGATTTACGGTATTTCGGGATGCAGAGTTTTCAGCTGACATGAACTCACCTACCGTCAAGCGTATTGAAGATGTAAATTTGTTGCGTACTGCTCAGTTTGTCGAGGATGCGGGTCCAATGTCTCATCCAGTAAGACCTTCTTCTTACATGGAAATTTCGAATTTTTATACATTGACTGTTTATGAGAAAGGCGCTGAAGTCGTGAGGATGCTGCATACCTTTTTGGGGCCGGAGAAATTTCGGGAGGGCAGTGACCTCTATTTCGAACGCCATGATGGCCAAGCGGTGACCACAGATGACTTTGTCGCAGCCATGGAGGCCGTATCTGGTCGCGATTTGAGTCAATTTAAAAGATGGTATGAGCAGAGTGGTACGCCTGAGGTAGACGTCAGCGCTGATTATAATGCGGCGAGCGAGCAATTTAGTCTTCGTTTCAAACAATCTTGTCCTGCAAGACCAAAACAAGAGCTGAAGCAGCCATTTCATATGCCCATTGCGATCGGTTTGATCGATGCACAAGGTAATGACCTAACGCTAAACGCTGAGGGGGATACGACAACTATTTTTGAGTTAAAAGAAGCAGAGGAGGTCGTGACCTTTGAGAATATTAGCGCACCGCCTATACCGTCTCTTTTGCGGGGGTTTTCAGCACCGGTAAAGCTACGTTATCCGTACAGCGATGATCAGCTTTTGTTTTTGATGGCGAATGACAGTGATGGTTTCAATCGCTGGGACGCCTCTCAGCAATTAGCACTGAATGTTTTGCAGGCCTCTATCGCGCAGGTTCAGGCCGGGCAGGCTCCCGTACTTCCGCTATCATTTATTGAAGCGATGCGCAGTATCGTGAGCAATGACCAGCTAGATAAAGCAATGGTGTGTAAGTTAATGAGTTTGCCGTCTGAATCTTATTTAGTTGAACAGTCTGTTGTGGCCGACGTCGAGGCAATTTGTAAGGCACGCGAGGCAGCACGCAAGCAATTGGCGAATGGCTTGCAAAAAGAGCTCGTTGCCTTATATGAGTTAAATAGAGAGCCGAGCTCAACGCCGTTAGATTTAGATTATGCCGCTATGGCGAAACGTAATTTAAAAAATGCGGCGCTCGGCTTACTGATGGCAAGTGGTGAGCAAAGCGTCATCAAACGGGCGCAGAGCCAGTTTCAAGAAGCCTCTAATATGACTGATCAATTTGCCGCCTTATCTACCCTAGTTAATAGTGGAGATAAGATCGCCGCAGAGAGTGCATTAGCTAGTTTCTATCAACAATGGAAAAATGATGCACAGGTAATGGAGCAATGGTTTGCTGTGCAGTCGGGTAGCGCAAGCTTTGCCGATTTAGCACATATAGAGGCGCTCACTAAGCACAAGGATTTTGATGTATTGAACCCTAACAAACTCCGTTCGGTAGTGAGTGTTTTCGCAGCCCAAAATTATCGCCATTTTCATGCTGAAGATGGCAGTGCCTATGCATTCTTGGCCGATAAAATAATTTTACTAGATGATCAAAACCCTCAAATAGCTTCGCGTTTAATGACACCTTTAACGCGTTGGAGAAAATATAATAAAACACGGCAAGACCTCATGATTGCCCAATTGCAACGTATTCAAGGAAAACAAAATTTATCGAAAGATGTTCGTGAAGTAGTTGAGAAAAGTTTGCCTGCTTCTTAAAGTTAAATGGAGCAACTATGAGAAGATTTTTACGGCTAAGTTTTTGCTCATTGCGTCTCATTATTCCGATTGACGTTCTTTTGTTGTGATGAATATTGATGCATAGGCCTCATCGTAATAATTCATAACAAAACTGAGTTAGACACTGACGAAATATCTGCTAAAAATAAGAGTAGTACAGTTCTCTGTGTTAGGCGCTCCGTCAAGAACTGTTTTGAGAGCGTAAGGCCCGTTTTTCGCGGGTTCTTTAAGGAAGTTATATGAAAATAAAAAGTAGTTTGCTGTGTCTGTGCGTTTTGTTTGCGGTATCCATTAGCCAGGCAGTGGCGAAAGTCTCCCAAAGCGAGGCAAATAAGTTAGGCAAGTCGTTGACGCCGTTTGGTTCGATTAAAGAGGGTAACAAAGCCGGGACGATTCCAGCATGGGATGGCGGCATCACAGAAACGCCCTCTGGTTTTAAAGGGGCGGGCCAGCACCATATCGACCCTTTCGTAGACGATAAAATAAAATTTACTATAGATCGAAGCAATTATAAGGGCTTCGAGAAGTATCTGACACCAGGCCAAAATGCCCTGCTGTCTGCTTATCCTGACACGTTTAAATTGAACGTGTACCCAACGCACCGCTCGCATTCAATGCCCGACTGGGTGATGAAAAACACCAAAAAGAACGCGACGACGTCTAGTTTATCAAGAGGCGGCGTAGGTATAAAAGATGCGTATGGTGGAATACCTTTTCCAATTCTACATGGTGACAACGAACAACAAGCCTTACAAGTTATCTGGAATCACTTAACGCGGTGGCGAGGTATTTTTTTGACAGGGCGTTACACAGAGGTGGCCGTGCAGCGTGACGGTCAATATTCACCCATAACAAAGCAACAAGAAGTGTTCTTCAACTTTTTTAATCCGAAAGGCGATTTTAAAAGCATGGACAATATTCTGTTTTATTTTCTAACCTTTAATAAGGCACCAGCCCGCCTTGCCGGCGGTGCGCTATTGGTGCACGAGACCTTAGATCAGATTAAAGATAAGCGACAAGCATGGGATTATAATTCCGGCCAGCGTCGAGTTCGTCGGGCACCTAATCTCGCCTATGACTCGCCGATTGCATCGTCTGATAATACTAGAACTGCAGACGACACGGATATGTACAACGGCGCTCCAGATCGCTTCGAGTGGAAATACTTGGGCCTAAAAGAATATGTGATTCCCTATAATAATTATCAGATTAACGCGGCAGGCGTGAAATATGATGATGTGGTCGAAATAGGGCATGTAAATCCTGAGCTTGTTCGGTGGGAGTTGCATCGGGTTCATGTTGTTGAAGCAACGCTCAAAGGCAAAGCCAGACATATTTATAAAAAGCGTGTTTTCTACATTGACGAAGACTCGTGGGGTATTGCATTGGTGGACCAGTACGATAACCGGGGCGAACTATGGCGTGTTAGCATGGCGCTGTTGAAAAATTATTATGAGCTGCCCGGTACATGGACAGGGTTAGATATCTACCATGATTTGCAAGCACGGCGTTATAGTGCAAATGGCTTGTATTCGGAAGAAAAACAGGCGCCCGTATTTGAAAATAAAGTTCCAAATAAACGGTACTTTAAACCCTCATCTTTGCGCCGTCGTGGCCGTTAATTATAGTTAGCAACCAAAGCATGACTTGTTTGTGCTTTTTACTTTGAAACATAAGGTTTTTAAATGCGTTCAATTTTATGTCGCTTCGCTCGAACCAGCGCCCTCGCCCTGGCACTAGGTGGAAGCTGGTCTTCTAATTCGTTTTCATTTGAGGATGTATTAGACACGCCGGCCTTCTCCTCCGAAATCGCTTATCAACATTTACTTTTAGATGTCCAGATACTTACTAGTCGATGGGTAGCTGTGGGTGAAAAAGGCCATATTCTATTTTCGGAAGATACAGGTAAAACATGGCAGCAGGCCGATGTGCCCGTCTCTGTTTTGCTTACAGCCGTGCACTTTGCTTCCGACTCTATGGGTTGGGCCGTGGGTCACGGCGGCGTCATTCTTGTCTCGACGGATGGAGGGTTGACGTGGACAAAGCAATTCGATGGTAATGAAGCGAATCAAAGTATTATTCGCCAAGCCGAAAAATATGTTGCGGAGCTTGAAGCAGATCTTGAATCTGCCACTGAAGACGAGGCGGGTGATATTGAATATGAACTCGAAGAAGCCCTGTTTTCTTTGGAGGATGCGGAAATTGATGCCGAGGTGGGGGCAAGTAAGCCATTTCTAGATGTTTATTTTATAAACGAGCAGAAGGGTTTTGTGGTCGGGGCTTACGGTTTTCTCTTTGCGACAAACGATGGCGGCCAAACATGGGATAATTATGGCGATCGTGTCGAAAACTTTGATCGTTTTCATTTAAATGCAATTGGGCAGACAGCAAATGAAAGCTTGATTATTGCCGGCGAAGCCGGCGTGATGTTCCGCTCTCAAGATGGTGGCGATACCTGGGAGACAGTGGATAGCCCCTATGATGGTTCGTGGTTCGGTATTTTGAGTATTGATGAAGCGGATGGTGCGCTAGCGTTTGGTTTGCGCGGTAATTTGTACAAAACAACCGATGGTGGGGCAGTTTGGGAACAAATTGATTCAAAGACAACCAGCACTTTGATGGGTGCTAGTTTTGATGGAGACGCTGGTATTACGATTGCGGGTAACTCAGGTGTCATATTAACAAGCCGTGATGGTGGTGATTCGTTCCAAGAGATGATTCGTGAAGATCGCTTGGGCAACGTATCGGTCGCATATGTTGACGATGGAGAATTGGTATTGGTCGGTGAGTCAGGTGTAAACCTAATCAACTCGTTTGGCCAAAACCTTTAGCACCTTATCGATACGCATCATTAATCAGAGGAAATTCGAATGTCTAATGCCAATAATGGCGCAGCAAGTCAGAGCAGCAAAGCGATCGGCCCAGGTTCTTTTGCAGAAAACTTGATTTTTACCAACCGCTCCGTGATTTTGAGTTTGTTTCTTCTGGTGACGGTATTCTTTGCTTATAACGCCTCGCAAATCAAACCTGATGCCTCGTTTGAGCGGCTGATCCCGCTGGAGCATCCCTTTATTGTAAATATGTTAGAGAATAGGGATGACTTAGAAAATCTTGGTAACTTCATCCGTATTGCTGTGTCGGTGAAAGAGGGCGATATTTTCAATAAAGCCTACATGCAGACCCTTAGCGAAATTACAGACGAGGTATTTTATCTCTCTGGAGTAGATCGCTCTGCGTTGAAGTCGCTTTGGACCCCGAATGTACGTTGGGTGGAGGTGACCGAGGATGGCTTTCAAGGTGGGCCGGTCATTCCAGATGGTTATGACGGTTCACAGGCGTCACTCGATCAATTACGACAAAATGTATTGAAGTCAGGGCAAGTCGGTAGCTTGGTTGCTGATAATTTTAAATCGACTGTAATTTATGCGCCGCTTTTTGAGATTAACCCTGAGACCGGCAAACCGCTTGATTACAAAGCCTTCTCTCTTGAATTAGAAAAGCAGGTGCGTGACAAATATCATGAAAAAAATCCTAGTATCCAAGTTCATATTATCGGCTTTGCTAAAAAAGTAGGCGATTTGATTGAGGGTATCGGGGCGATCGCAACGTTCGCCTTGGTGACTATTTGTCTCACCATGACTTTCTTAGTCATTTACTCGCGTTGCATCATTGCAACGGTTGTTCCCGTTATTACGTCTATCGTCGCCGTTTTTTGGCAATTGGGTATTTTGAAGTTGCTTGGTTATGGCATTGATCCCTATTCTGTGCTTGTACCGTTTTTAGTGTTTGCTATCGGTATTAGTCACGGTGTTCAAATAGTTAATCAAATTTCGGAGCAGCAAGCCTCGGGTTTAAATGCGCTGGCAAGCTCGCGCATGGCCTTTCGTAACTTAGTTCGCCCGGGCATATTAGCCTTGGTGAGTGACGCCTTTGGTTTCTTGACGTTATTGATCATTCAGATTGACGTCATTAAAGATCTCGCCGTTGCCGCAGGTGTGGGTGTAGCCGTAATTATTGTTACGAACCTTATTTTACATCCGGTGATGATGTCCTTTACTGGCCTCAGTAAAGGGGGAATGAAGCATGCGAAGAAGGTTGAAAATAGCGAGCATAAGCACTGGCGAGTGCTGTCATTTATGTCGCATCCAAGTGTTGCGCCTATCTCCATTTTGATTGCGATCTTGGGCTGTACGATTGGATTGTACTACCAGAAAGATTTAAAAATAGGTGATCTCGATAAGGGTGCGCCAGAGCTTCGACCAGACTCACGTTATAACCTGGATAACGATTTCATCATTAGTAATTACAGCACCAGCGCGGATATTCTGGTGGTGATGGTTAAAACCGCGCCAGAAGAATGCGCGACTTACGAATTAATGGACGTCATGGACCGTATGCAATGGAAATTGCAAAATGTTGAAGGCGTTCAATCAACGGCCTCGTTGGTGACGGTTTCAAAGCTGGTGACAAAGGCCCTCAATGAAGGCAGTTATAAGTGGTTTGAACTGTCCCGTAATGAATCGATTATTAACTCATCCATTCAACGTGCGCCGTCAGGTTTGGTAAATACAGATTGCAGTATGACGCCCATGATCGTTTATTTGAATGATCACGAGGCCGAGACGCTTGAACGCGTGGTTGACGTCGTGAAGAGCCTGATCGACGAGTATCCAAGTGAAAACTATACCTTTTTACTCGGTGCAGGAAACGCGGGCGTAGAGGCGGCGACCAATCAGGTAATTGAAAAAGCCAAAGACGTCATGTTGATTTCGGTCTATGCCGTCGTAAGTTTCTTATGCCTTGTCACCTTCCGCTCTTTTGCGGCGGTAATTTGCATTGTCACCCCATTAGCATTGACCTCGGTTTTGTGTGAAGCGCTCATGGCTCAGTTAGGCATTGGTGTAAAGGTCGCGACACTGCCGGTTATTGCGCTAGGCGTAGGCATTGGGGTGGATTATGGTATTTACATATATAGTCAACTTGAGAACAAATTGCGGCACGGCTACCCCTTACAAGAGGCTTATTTTGAGACGCTGCGATCAACTGGCAAGGCCGTAAGCTTTACCGGTGTGACACTTGCCCTTGGCGTATTTACTTGGATCTTCTCGCCGATTAAGTTTCAAGCAGATATGGGCATTTTGTTATTCTTTATGTTCTTGTGGAACATGATTGGTTCGATGTGGCTATTACCTGCTCTAGCGCGGTTTTTGGTGAGACCAAAAAAAGTAAGTACAGTCGAAGCTAAATAAGCGAAACCTGTAAAGCACAAAAAGCCCGAGATTTTCTCGGGCTTTTTGTGATCAAAGCCATAAAGACCCTTTTTGTTTCGTTTGTTACTTTATTTTTTGGCTGGATCGTTTAGACTCGCCAATCTTTTTTAATACTCAAGTGACCTTTAGTAGGGGTCACCACTGAACCGAGGTAGACATGCCAGTTATTACACTCCCTGATGGAAGCCAACGTAGCTTCGATAACTCTGTTTCTGTAAAAGACGTTGCGCTCGATATAGGGCCCGGTTTAGCGAAGGCCACGATTGCGGGTAGGTTGAACAATGCGCTTGTCGACGCAAGCGATCTAATTGTCGATGATGCAAATCTCAGCATTATTACGGCCAGAGATGAAGAGGGTGTAGAAATCATCCGTCACTCATGCGCGCATTTGTTGGGTCACGCTATTAAGCAGCTATGGCCGGATACAAAAATGGCGATAGGGCCAGTTATCGAAAATGGCTTTTACTATGACGTTGAATTAGAGCATCGCCTGACAGACGACGATTTGGCGAAGTTAGAAGCGCGTATGCTAGAGCTGGCAAAAACCGAATATGAGGTTATTAAAAAGAACGTTAGCTGGAGTGAGGCGGTTGATGTTTTTAAGACGCGTGGCGAAAACTACAAACTAGAGATTCTTGAGCGTGATATTCCGCATGATGCGACGCCGGGTCTCTACCATCATGATGAATATATCGATATGTGCCGTGGGCCACATGTCCCTAATATGAAGTTTTGTCAGCATTTTAAACTAATGCGCATATCAGGTGCTTATTGGCGTGGTGATTCCGATAAGCAAATGCTGCAGCGCATATACGGGACTGCTTTCGCTGACAAAAAGGCCCTGAAAAAACACCTGCACATACTCGAAGAGGCTTCTAAGCGAGATCACCGTAAAATTGGTAAGAAACTTGATTATTACCACATGAGTGATGAAGCACCAGGCTCCGTTTTTTGGCATCCCAAGGGTTGGAAGTTGTTTCAGAACCTGATCGGTTACATGCGCATGCGGCAGGAACGCGCTGGCTATGTTGAGGTGAATACCCCAGATGTGATGGACCGGAGTCTCTGGGAGACGTCTGGTCATTGGTTTAATTATCGTGAAAATATGTTTACCACCGATACCGAAGATGGTCGAAACTATGCGCTGAAGCCGATGAACTGCCCCGGATCAGTGTTGATGTTTTCGCAAGGTCTCAAAAGTTATCGAGATTTACCGTTGCGCATGGCTGAGTTTGGAAAGGTACATCGTTATGAGCCATCGGGTTCATTGCATGGGCTGATGCGCGTTCGCCATTTTACGCAAGATGATGCGCATATTTACTGTACTGAACAGCAGATGGAACAAGAATGCATCGATGTAGTGGCGCTCGTGTTAGATATTTACAAAGATTTTGGCTTTGAGAATGTCGTTATTAAGCTGTCGACCCGTCCTGAAAAGCGTATTGGCAGTGACGAAGTTTGGGACAAGCTTGAGGGCGCGTTGAGTAATGCGCTTGAGACGATGGGTCTGGATTATGTTTTGTATCCGGGCGAGGGCGCATTTTATGGCCCTAAACTTGAGTTTGTTTTACGCGATGCAATTGGTCGAGATTGGCAATGCGGTACCTTGCAGGTCGATATGAATTTACCTGAGCGATTTGATCTTTCCTATGTCGATGAAGACGGTGAGCGCAATCACCGGCCGGTCATGTTACACCGTGCCTTGTTCGGCTCATTGGAGCGCTTTATTGGTATTTTGATTGAACATTATGAGGGCTCGATGCCATTTTGGTTGTCGCCCGAACAAGCGTCAATTCTCAATATTACGGACAAACATGCAGAATATTGTAAAAAATTGCACGAAAAACTCGAATATAACGGTATTCGGACACATCTGGACTTGAGAAACGAGAAGATCGGATTTAAAATCCGCGAGCACACAATAGCCAAGGTTCCGTTTTTGCTTGTCGTAGGGGATAAGGAAATGGAGAACGACACGGTAGCAGTCCGTACTCGCAAAGGAAAAGACTTGGGTGTGATGCCTATTGATGAGGTGTTAGCTTTATTTGAAAAAGCGTCTCAACAAAAAGGGCGAATAATAGATACAGAAAGCTAGGTAAATACCTGGCTTCGTGTTGTTTTTGTTGTCGTGAATAATGTGGAGAAATAGACATTAAGCGAAATAGCCAAAGTGGTCGCGCTAAAAAAGCGAATATTAATGAGAATATCGAAGCGTCAGAAGTGCGCCTTATTGATGAAAAAGGTGAACAAGTCGGCATTGTTGCATTAAGCGATGCCATTGCCAGATCGGAAGCGGTGAGCTTAGACCTTGTTCAGATTGCAGACAGTGATCCAATTGTTTGTAAGATAATGGATTACGGTAAAAAGATATTCGACGAGAAGAAGCAAAAAGCGGCGCAGCGTAAGAAGCAAAAGCAAACGCAAGTGAAAGAAATTAAGTTACGCCCAGGGACGGAAGAAGGGGATTATCAGGTAAAACTACGCAACCTGATACGTTTCCTTGAAAATGGGGATAAGGCAAAGGTGACGATTCGTTACCGTGGCCGAGAGATGGCACATCAGGAGATCGGCATGAAACTGCTTGAAAGGATCGAAAAAGATCTAGAAGAGCAAAGCACCGTCGAACAACGACCTAAAATGGAAGGTCGGCAAATGATGATGGTATTGGCCCCAAAAAAGAAAAAGTAAGCACGAGATAAGTTGTTATTTCCATCTTACTAGTCGATTGACCCAATGCGGAGTGAGCTATTATGCCTAAAATGAAAGTAAAAAGCGGTGCGGCCAAACGCTTTAAAAAAACGGCCAACGGATTCAAGCACAAGCAATCCTTTACTAGTCATATTTTGACCAAAAAATCACCGAAGCGTAAGCGTCAGTTGCGAGGCTGCAAGCAAGTTGCAGATGCCGACCAACCGATTATCAAACGCATGCTTCGAATTTAATTGGTCTAAAATTTATTAGTTAGGAGAATCCTATGCCTCGCGTAAAACGTGGAGTTACGGCGCATCGTCGCCACAAAAAGATCTTGAAGCAAGCGAAAGGTTACTACGGAGCTCGTAGTCGAGTTTTTCGTGTTGCTAAACAAGCAGTTATTAAAGCTGGTCAGTATGCTTACCGTGACCGTAAGCAGCGTAAGCGTCAATTCCGTCGATTGTGGATAGCACGTATAAACGCTGGTGCGCGATTAAACGGTATGTCTTATAGCCGGTTGATTGCAGGTCTCAAAAAATCAAACGTTGAGATCGATCGTAAAGTACTTGCTGATTTAGCAATGAACGATGCGTCGGTATTTGCAGCGATTGTTGAAAAGGCAAAAGCAGCATTAGCTAGCTAGGCCCTGCAGCTGGAGGTCGTAAAGATGCAGTCTTACAGCGGCCACAGTGATGTATTGAGCGATAAGCGATAGGGGGTTTCAGCCCCCTATTTTTGTTTTCGGAGCAAACTAAATGGAAAACCTCAATCAACTAGTTGAGCGCGCGAATGCCGCAGTAGATAAAGCGACGACGATTGCCGCACTTGATCAGGTGAGAGTTGATTACCTTGGTAAAAAAGGTGAAATTACCGCCTTATTGAAAGGACTGGGAAAATTAGACCCAGCGGAGCGCCCGCAGGCTGGCGCCAAAATCAATGAAGCGAAAGAACAGGTTCTGGAGAACCTAATGACGCGTAAGGCTGCCATGGAGCAACATGCTCTTGAGGCGCAGCTTATGTCAGAATCTATTGATGTGAGCTTACCTGGCCGTGACAAGGCAATAGGTGGGTTGCATCCAGTGACACGAACGATGCGACGCATTGAATCATTTTTTTCAAAGGCAGGCTACTCAGTTGAAGTGGGCCCTGAGATTGAAGATGACTACCACAATTTTGAGGCCCTAAATATACCAGGGCATCATCCTGCGCGTGCCATGCATGACACCTTCTATTTCAATGCGAATACCTTGTTGCGTACGCACACTTCCCCGGTTCAAGTGCGTACCATGGAAAACGGTCAGCCTCCTTTTCGTATGATTTGTCCCGGTCGAGTTTATCGGTGTGATTCAGACCAAACGCATACGCCTATGTTTCATCAGGTAGAGGGATTATTTGTTGAAGAAAATGTGAGTTTTGCAGACTTAAAAAGCACGGTTGAAGATTTTTTAAGAGTGTTTTTTGAACGTGATCTTGAAGTTCGTTTCCGTCCGTCCTATTTTCCATTTACCGAACCTTCGGCGGAAGTTGACATTGAGTGGGGGCGTGACGCCGATGGCAATGTTAAATGGTTAGAGGTAATGGGGTGTGGAATGGTACATCCGAAAGTATTCGAGGCGAGTGGTATTGATTCTGAAAAATATGCAGGCTTCGCTTTCGGTTTGGGTGTAGAACGTCTGGCAATGCTGCGTTACGGGGTCAATGATTTACGTATGTTCTTTGAAAACGACCTACGATTCTTGAAACAATTTAATAAATAGCGAGTAATTGGACGTCACATGAAATTCAGTGAAAATTGGTTAAGAGAATGGGTCAATCCTGCGATTGATACAGAGGCTCTGCTTGCTCAGGTTACTATGGCAGGCCTAGAAGTGGATGGTTGCGAGCCTGTATCGGGAAATTTTACTGGCGTCGTTGTGGGTGACATTATCACCGTTGAGCAACATCCTGACGCTGATAAGTTGCGGGTGTGCCAAGTAAGTGATAGCCATGAAACTTATAATGTTGTTTGCGGTGCTCCGAATGCCCGAGTTGGAATTAAAGTCCCCTTTGCTAAAGTAGGTGCGGTATTACCTGGTAACTTTAAAATTAAAAAAGCCAAACTTCGCGGTATTGAATCGTTTGGTATGTTGTGTGCCGAAGCAGAACTGGGCCTTGCGGATTCTTCAGACGGATTAATGGAGTTATCGGCAGATGCCCCTGTAGGCGAGGATGTATTTTCTTATCTCGAGTTAAATGATAAAACCATTGAGGTTGACTTGACGCCAAACCGGAGTGATTGTTTGTCGATTGCAGGTTTGGCGCGTGAAGTCGGCGTCCTGAACAAAGAAGATATTACGCGACCGGTAAGCATTCCTGTCGTACCAACGATAAAAGATACCTTTACAGTAACGTTATCTGCGCCTGATGCCTGCCCAAAATATCTTGGTCGGGTAATTAAGGGTGTTGATGTGAATGCAGAAACACCAATTTGGATGAAAGAAAAACTGCGTCGTTGCGGATTGCGCGCAATTGAGCCGGCTGTCGATGTGACCAATTACATTTTGATCGAGTTGGGGCAACCCATGCACGCGTTCGATTTAAACGGCCTGCAGGGCGCCATTGATGTGCGTTACGCGCGTGATGGCGAGGAACTGACGCTTTTAGATGACCAGCAGGTAACACTACGTGACGATACCTTGGTTATTTCTGATGCCAGTGGCCCATTAGCCATCGCGGGGATTATGGGGGGCAAAAATACCGGTGTCTCCAGCGAAACTAAGGATATTTTCCTTGAATGTGCCTTCTTCAACCCTTTAGCTATTGCAGGGAAAGCACGTTCATATGGCTTACACACTGACTCTTCGCATCGCTACGAGCGTGGTGTAGACACCGCTCTGCAGCGTGAAGCGATTGAGCGCGCGACAAAACTACTGGTTCAAATTGTTGGCGGTGAGCCGGGTCCCGTGGTTGAGACCGTTGTAGAGGCTAACATGCCCGAAGGGCGAACAGTAAGCTTGCGCGCAGCGAAACTTGAATCGCTGCTCGGCATCTCGATTCCAGGTGCGGAAGTCGTCGAAATTTTGACCCGTTTGGGTCTAGAGCTCGTGAATGAAGAGTCTGGTATTTGGACTTTCTCTATCCCAAGCTATCGGTTCGATATTTCTATAGAGCCGGATTTGGTTGAAGAGGTTGGGCGTATCTATGGCTACAATAATTTACCCAAAACGACGGCTAAAGGCTCGCTTGATCTCCTAGCAGATGATGAGGCGACACTGCCATTGAACGCCTTAGAGGATCGTTTGGTCAGTTTAGGTTACCAAGAAGCAATCACTTACAGCTTCGTCGATGCAGGTATTCAACAAGTACTCCACCCTGAGTTGACTGCTATCCCATTGGCTAATCCAATTTCGAGCGATATGGGCGTGATGCGTACTTCTTTATGGACAGGCTTGCTGACTGCCGCCGCATATAACCACAAACGCCAGCAGTCGCGTGTGAAGTTTTTCGAGACAGGCCTCAAGTTTATACAACATGAAGGCGAGATCGTTCAAACCCGCATGCTAGCGGGCCTAGTATCAGGTAATGTTTCGGATGAGGGTTGGAGCAATGAGAAACGCCCGACTGATTTTTATGACGTCAAAGCAGACTTAGAAAGTATTCTACCGATCAATAGCGAGGTGGTATTTGAAAAGGGTGAGCATTCAGCGTTGCACCCCGGACAGTGCGCTCAAATCGTAAAACAAGGCGAAGTGATTGGCTATTTAGGCGCTTTACACCCTCAATTGAAAAAAACCGTAGATTTGAATGGCCCAGTTTACCTCTTTGAACTATTCTTAGAAAAAACGATAGCTGGCAAGGTGCCTCACTTTAGTGACGTGTCCAAATATCCTGAAGTAAGAAGGGATTTGGCAATTGTGATTAAAAGTGAAGTGCCCTACCAAGATATTGCAGCTGTCGTTCACGAAAATGCTGGTAGTGATCTTGTCGATCTCATCGCATTTGATGTTTATGCCGGAGAAAGCTTAGGTAAAGGCCAAAAGAGTATTGGGCTAGGTTTGAAGTGGCAACGTGTGGACCGCACCTTGAATGATGAAGAGGTGACCCAAGCGTTTGATGGCATCGTTGCAGCACTATCAGAAAGATTTGGCGCACGATTGAGGAGTTAGGGCATGGGTGCTTTGACAAAAGCGGACATGGCAGAGTGCTTGTATGACGAAGTGGGTCTTAACAAGCGTGAATCAAAAGAAATGGTTGAAGCATTTTTTGATGAAATTTGCGATGCCTTAGGACATAACGAGCAAGTCAAACTATCGGGATTCGGTAACTTTGACCTGCGCGATAAAAAGCAACGCCCTGGAAGAAATCCAAAAACAGGTGAAGAAATCCCTATTTTAGCACGCCGTGTTGTAACGTTTAGGCCCGGGCAAAAATTAAAAGTGAAAGTAGAAGCTTATGCTGGAACCCAGTCATAATCATGAATTACCCACTATCCCCGGTAAGCGTTATTTTACAATCGGTGAAGTGAGTGAGTTGTGTGGTGTAAAAGCCCATGTGTTGCGCTACTGGGAGCAAGAGTTCCCGCAGCTTTCGCCCGTTAAGCGGCGCGGTAACCGGCGTTATTATCAAAGGCAAGATGTGCTGACGATCCGGCAAATTCGCAGTCTATTGTATGATCAAGGTTATACCATTGGTGGTGCTAAGCAGAAACTGACGAGCGATGATAGTAAGGACGACGCAACACAAAGCAATCAGCTGATTAAACAAATGATCAGTGAGTTGGAGGAAGTTTTAGAGGTTTTGAATACATAAGCCTTTGAAAGCTCAAAAAAACGCTGCGTTTCGCGGCGTTTTTTATGCGTCAGTGATTTATTTGCAGCGACGCTTAGGGTATCATCACAGCCGTTTTAAAGGTGCATCTATGTGCCTTATGACTGTCGGGATGTAGCGCAGCTTGGTAGCGCACCTGCATGGGGTGCAGGTGGTCGGAGGTTCAAATCCTCTCATCCCGACCATTTCCCCTTTACCTCGCTCGCGTCGAGCTAACTTTCCGTAGCCTTCTTCATGTCGATTGGACAATAGTCGCCGCGCGTGGAAGACATACACCGTGCTGAATAATAAATCTGACCAGAACCACCCATTTTTTTACTTTCGATGACCCCTCTTTGATGTCCATTTCCTCCTTTTTTAAAACAAAAAAGAAATTAAAAATCACCAATTTTGGTGATTCGTATGCGTCCATAATTTAGTACGATTCTCGGGTGCCAGTTGTCTTTTTGAATCTTGCAAAGTAGTGGGTGATAAGTAATCAATTGGATTTTTGTCGCGATAAGAGCCCAATGCTTATTCTTAAGTGGTGAAATATATGCATTGTTATAAAGTACTTGCCTTCTTGTTATCAGTTCTGATGCTTGGTTGTAATAGCAGTCATGAGGTAAGCAATTTATCTAAAGGTATAAGTGTCTCGGGCACGGTAAAAGTGCCTTACGGTATGGCCTCAGCTTTTCGCCAACCTAGCTCTTTTAACACCACGAGTGATTTTTTCACAACACCATTCGGTACCCGCCAAAATGGTCTTGAGACCGTCGATGGCGTGTCAGTTGAATTAATACAGGTCAACAGCATGGGTGAGCAATTGGGTGAAACGCTTGGCACCACGGTGACTGAAGCCAATGGACAGTATCGCCTGTTAGTACCTGCTAACATTGGCTTATCGGCGAGTTTGATTTTACGGGTTAGCGATCATGATGATGTGCAAGTACGGGCTCAAGTGGTTGAGCGGCTCGTCGATATTACGCCGGTTTCAGAATT
>ENA-OSET01001193-OSET01001193.1-sediment-metagenome-genome-assembly--contig:-NODE-1193-length-27274-cov-6.950656_pt1 | contig 27274 bp, 19 predicted proteins | sample MGYA00237882_ERZ534229 | MGnify/ENA primary metagenome ERZ534229 (study PRJEB26408, sample SAMN06266212) | sediment metagenome | isolation source: Hudson Canyon methane seep mesocosm | place... | reverse complement strand
ATAATTACCTTGGCCATTTTTATTCCTTAACCATTAATTTGTAAAGTAAACCGTAAACCGTGCAGTAAACGTGAATCTGTACATAAGTGCGTACATGAATATAAACCTGAACTATTAGGCTTCTTGAGCGGCAATTGATACATCATAAACACCTGCTGCCCGTGCTGAGTCCATGACTTTAATGAGCGTGTCTGTGGTCGATTTTTGGTCAGCTTGAATCACTACTGTGCCTTGCGGGTTTTCAGCTTTTAAACGTTCAATATTGGCTTGTACGCTGCGAATATCGACTTTACGTTTGTTAATCCAAATATCGCCTTTATCGCTAATAGCCACTAAGATGTTGGCTCGTTCTTTTTTAACAGCGGTTGCCGCTTCTGGTCGGTTAACATCAATACCGGCTTCTTTTACAAATGAAGCGGTTACGATGAAAAATATTAATAAGATAAAAACAACATCAAGCATAGGTGTCATATTAATTTCTTCAGCTTCATCTTCTTGAAAAATTTGTGCTAATGGTGCTCTCATAATCTTAATCTCATCACTATTTGAGTGAAATATTTAGAGCGAGAGACTCGCTCTAATTAACTGTGTAAACTGTATTAATGATCTAAAACCATTTTGTCTTCTAACAGTTCAACTTCTCTTTTTGCTTTGCGCTGTAAATAAGTAGATGCAAATACACCTGATAACGCGCCTACCATTCCGGCCATTGTGGGGATTGTTGCTTTTGACACCCCTGAAGCCATAGAACGAGCACTACCCGTACCTGTAATTGCCATCACATCAAAGACTTCAATCATGCCTGTTACTGTTCCCATCAAACCAAGTAATGGACACAGTGCCACCATTACATTGATCATCGGCAAGTTGGCATTCAGTTTCATTGACGCTTTACACACATTTGCTTGTTTGATTTGTTGCGCATTCCAACTATTACGTTCAGCACGCCCAAACCACTTCTCTTGTAATGATTTTTTATACGCTTTAAATCCACCAAATAAGAAAATAAAGCGTTCCAATATCAATAACCACATTGCAAATATCAGCACACCAATGACAACTAATACCTGGCCACCGGTGTCTAAAAATTCACGGATAGCAGTAATTGCATCCAGAATCAGAACCATGACTTAAGCTCCTTCTTTATTTGGCTCAGCAGCTTCACTTCGCTCAGCGATAATGCCCGCACTTTGTTCTTGTAGTGTTAATAAAAGGCCCTTAGAACGCGTATTTAAAATTGTGTAAAGGAAAACTGTTGGAATGGCGACAACAAGACCTAAAACAGTTGTAACAAGCGCTTGTGAAATACCACCGGCCATTAACTTAGGATCACCGGTGCCGAATAACGACATGGTTTCAAATACATCGATCATGCCCGTTACCGTTCCTAGCAGTCCTAATAACGGCGCTACAACAGAGATGATCTTGATCCAGTTAACACCGCGAGTCAGACTGGGGACTTCTGAAGAGATAGCTTCACTCAAGTGCAGTTCTAACGTTTCTACATCGGCATCACCATTATCCTGATAAACCTTCATCACACGGCCCAATGAATTATCATCATTTGCCTTCTCGTAACCAGGGGCGCTGCTCATTTGTTTTTTCATACGCGCCGTCTCAGCCGTTAGCTTAATCATTCTCCAGATCGCTAAAATCACACCGATTACTGCTAGCGAAAGGATGATATAGCCCACAACACCACCTTGATCGATACGCTCACCTAAACCTGCAGATTGACCCATGATTTTTAATAGCTGGCCACGAGAGGGATCAATCCAAAAGCCAGTGAAGTTTGTCGTACCTTCTGTTGCTTGCGCTTCTTCTAAGTTAGCTGCAGGGCCGTTATAGCGATTACCCGGTTGCGCTGCCAGCTCTACAAGCTTCTGAGCTTCCAAATCAAACGTCAGATAGTTTCCATCGGCAATTGCATTAAAACTACCTAAGCGAACGACTTGCTTCTTAACCGTGTCCCCCGTGGGCAAAATCACATCCGCCTGGTAGCTAGAGACTTTTCCAGAGAGAGTCATTTCGCGCTGCATCTCAAACCACAACTGCTCTAACTCTTCGATAGAGGGTAGCTTAGAACTAGATCCTGCAGTTTTAATTAAATTGCCTAAGAAAATTTCACGACCTGCGGTTTCAGAATTTTCATTAAGCTCTGAAGTAATTAAAGAGCCTTCAAAAATGCCCTTACTATCACCGGCAACTTGCTGCAGTACACCAAATAATTCTTTTAAACTGCCTAAACGATTGGTTAAGCGTTCTTGCGCAGCTGAGATTTCAGTTTCATTACTCGCAAAGGTGCCTTCTTTATTTTCACTTTCATTTTCAAGTGCAAGGCGCTGATCTTTAGCTTGCTGCAACATTAATTGTTGCTGTTGTTTATCGCTATTGAAACGCTGTATGCGTGAATTAAATTCACTATCGTCACGAGCCTGGCCTTGTTTAACCAAGTTTAATAACGAGTCAAGATCGATATCTTGGTTAGCCTGAGCGGGAACGAACGCCGCGATAGAAGCCGCTGCACCGATGCATAAACTTAACGCTATTTTTTTGGCTTTTTTAATTGCATCAAAAGTAGATAGGCTTTTCATTGTTAGAGATGTCATTATTTAGCTTCCCCATAAGAAATTGTTCTGTTAGCAATAGTTCCGTGAGCGATATTGGAATTAGCACCATTAGCAATAGCAGGTAGAGATGATTTTGAGGGTGCAGCAACCGGTATTTTAATAAGGCTAGGTGCGGCTTGTTCACGGGCAATACGTAATGCACCAATTACCTTACCTTTATATTCACTTTCAAGAGGCTGCCATTTTTTACTTTGCTGATCCCAAATCCCTAAGCTTTCACCGTCTAGGGATAAAAACACCAAACTGATACGTCCGACTCGCAAGAAGTCGACTTCACGCTCTCCACCTTTTTCAAATAAAGAGGCATCTAAGGTGATCGAGTCGCGGTACGTTTTAATCGTACGGCCATAATCCATTTCTTTTTGATAAGCATCCATCACCTTGCGATACTTCTCTGCAACCGTCACATCAGAACGTCCCATTAAAGCTTTTAAGCTCTCTACTCGAGCTAAACGCTCTTGCTGCTGAAAAGGAACATCCGCTGCAACAAATAAATCAATCGCATCAATCATGCGTAACATCAACGGTGTGATTTGACGTTCAATCAGTGTTACCTGACGAATACTGTTTTCAATGTCTAGTTTTTCAGCGTCCTGTGCGGCCAACTGCTTATTCAGCTGTTGGATATACACTTCTAAACCTTCAATTTCTTTACTGACACCCCGATATTCACGCTCAGCACCACGAATGTCCGCATCGATAGAATCAATCGTTAGCTGTGATTTAATCGCGTTATCCGCGCGCTGCTCGCCTTTCTTTAATACAGACGTTAGCGCCGTATCGGCTGATAAAGCAGAAGGTGCGGCGAGTAGAGCACCTGACGTAAGCAGAAGAGCTGCGAGGCTATTTTTTAAGAAGCTATTTTTCACAAATTCTTTTTTTACAGATTGTTGAATACGCATTGCATAATCACCGTGTTTAATCGAAAAATACGAGCCACATGATTTAAGTGACCCACTGTTAATTTGATAAAAACAAGATATATCAGCAATATGACATTTAGATTACACAAGCTAATCACATTACAATTTAGTTGCGAATTAATTTCAGAAACAAGTCATTTATGTGACAGTAAGAGTGAAATAGCAGTTAGAAATATTTTTTTGAGGTATAAAAAAACCTCTTAGGCTACCCTAAGAGGTTATCTTAATTAGAAAAATAATAATTGAAGGATTATTCGCCTTGAGTTTCAATACCGTCTAGAGACCCTGGAATAGTCCAACCAGCCCACCACGCTGTAGCAGCAGGTGTACCTGGAGCAACTGCGCCCACATAAGTTGTATTATCAAATGCGAAACCAGAACCGTTATCAACTTCAGCGAAGTCTACTTGAGCAACTGAACTTACCGTTAGTGCACCAGCTGTATCCAGATCAAGAACAGCAGTACCTACGTCACCCATTTCAGCATCCGCATCACGCTTTGCATAGAACTTATCATCACACTGCCCAACAACATTGGTCAAGGTTACATCAGAGGCAATTTTAGCAGTTGCATCATCATTATCATGATCAGAATCGTCGATTCGCACACAATCATCAAAATTTAATACAGCTGAGTTGTAAACACGAGCAGTCAAAGAACCACGTAGACGCATACCTGGTTGCAGACCATCACCCTTGGAATTTACAACTTTATTTACTTCACTACCGACGATCGTTACGTTGGCAATTGCACCTTGAGTCGCTTCAACATAATCCTCATCAGAAGAGTTTGCTTCAATACCGCGAGGGTCATTTGAACCTGAAGGGGCTACTTTAGTTGGGTGCTTACGAATAATCGCATATTGAATATTACCCTGATAACCTTCATCAAAATCAATATCGTCATCATCATTATTAGTTAGCACTGCGTGGGTCACGTTAACAGTACCACCGAACCACTCGATACCATCATCTAGGTTATTGTGAACCTGAATGTAATCAACAGTAGTCCCATGACCAACGCCTTGCATTGTTAAACCGTTGATTTCGTTGTTTGGACCTGCAACACGACCAGCTTCAGCAATTCGTACGTATTTAATTGTACCGCTATTATCAGCTTTATCGTTCCCACCAAAAATACCAATACCATCACCACCTTCTCCAGCGACATTGCAAATGGTACCTTCACCAAAACATGCTCCCGTATTACCTGCGCCATATTGAGGAGCAAAACCTTGCACAACAACACCACCCCACTCACCTTCACCGTCGAAGTTATCATCTTCAATTGAAGAGAATGTAATTGGAGCAGCAGCTGTTCCTTCTGCTTCAATCTTAGAACCGCGAGTCACTAACAAAACACCGGTATTGAATGCTTTAACATGAACGCCTGGCTCAATTGTTAAAGTAACACCTGCCGCTTTAGCCGCTACTACTGCCGCTTCGTCTAAGAGTTCAACATTACCTGCTCCAACAGTTACAAAACCATTTAGACGCCATTCTTTATCTGCTGTTAATGTAAGATCTTCAGTGATATTACCTTCTAAAGTACAAATATCTTCAATACAATAATTTCCAGCAGACTGATTCCCATTACCGCCACTACTATTACTACTACCACCACAACCCACTAGAGATGCTGAAAGAATTGCAGTTGCTAAAAGTGTTTTATGCATATTCATTATTTACTTCCTATTATAAGTTCTAACTTTATTAAATTTTCAAGTTCTATTATTGGTGATATTTATTACAGTAAAGTGACACTGCAATAGTTATTTCAATTAAAATCTTTTTGACAACGACATATTAAACCCAATACCGCTGTAGTAACTTTCAATCTCTTTTCCATCGCGACTGTATACAACTCTCTCATCAGTAAGATTCGTCGCTTTAGCTTTTAACTCTGTATCTTCATCAATTTCAAATTGATAAACCACATCAATTGACATACGCCCTTCCTCTACTTCAGGTGCTAAAGCACGTGAAGCTTTATATATTCGATCGTCAAAATAGTTCACAAGGAAAGTTAAATTCTGACCAGTAGGTAAATGATCTAAGCCAAACTGAACATTCGCTAGATTTTCAGACTGCCCTTGCAGCTTACGTTTAGCTATTTTTTCTAAACTAGCTGTTTCAGCACTCAAAGTTACTTCTGCATCAATAAAAGTATAATTCCCTGAAACAAAGCCTAACCAACTATCGCTATCAATAACGTCTTTGCGGAAATCGATTTCTAAACCTTGCAGGATTGCAGAATCCTCATTACGAAAAGTCGAGCCATCAGACGCACTCCCTGAAGCATTTGGAACTGTTCTTTCAATAGGATCAGCTATATCCTTAAGAAACAATGCAAAACTTAAACTTTCATCATCAGAGAAATAATATTCTGCACGAACATCAATATTTGTAATTTTAGAAATTTCCAAATTGGGATTTCCAAATATCTGTTCATCTGTTTCTGGATCGTATTGCACAGACTGTGAACGCTCGGTAATTCCAGGACGTGATAACGTTTGACTGATGCCCGTGCGAAATTGTAATTCTTCACTTGCCATCCAGTTAACCGAGACAACGGGCAGCACATCATTTGATTCCAGTTTATTGTTTGCGGCAGGCTGCTCTGCATACTCTAACTCTTGGCTTGCAGATTCGGAACGAGCACCAAACAAAACACTGATATTTTCAAAATTAAATTCTGCAGACCCATAGAATGCACTCATCACATCACTAGCATCATAAGAGTCTGTTTTGGAGGTGGTTGTTTGATAACGAATATAAAGATCATCAAAATTATCAGGTGCAAGTATATTTTCAACACTCTGGTTTAATGCTAACGCATTGTCAGTAACATTTAGACCAAATCGAGCCATTACAACCTCACGATCTTTAATCGAAGATAGCAAACCTGTTTTTAATTTAATATTAAGGTCTTCTGATACACTGTAATCAAACGTATAATCAATACCAAGATCGATTGCATTTTCAGTTAAATCCGAAAAGCGGCGTTCTACAGTAGATGCGCTTAGGCTGCTATTAATATAGCTATAGGTACGACGATCAGGCTCATAACGAGTTGTTTGTCCAAAACCAATTCGCCAATCTATTTCGTGCTCGCCGCTACCAAAGAAATGCTCACCCAAGAACTGCTGAGAAACATACTGACGTTCAACCCATTCCAAAGTAGCTTTATCAACCGCTTGCCCTTCATCCTCATCATTGATTGAGCTTGTTCGGATCGAATTATCTGTTTTACGTAATAAAATTGTTTTACTACTAAGAGTATTACTTTCATCTTCCTGACTAAGAACAAAATACCCAGTTACATCTGTTTTAATTTTTGTTCGCTCGTATTCTCCAATACCATTCAGATCATCAATTTGAGCGTCATGGCGCGCTTCCCATTTATTTTTATATTGAAAAGCCCCGTAATAACCACGAGTTTTCCCATCAACATCATAGATATCACCATGAGAAAATGAGAAACCAGTTTCAGGGCGAGCCATGACCTGATTGACTGAGAAATTATTATCAAATGATTTACCTATTTCTGATCCTTCATTTGGCGAGGTACAAATATTGGGGTCAAAAGAACAGTAATTCAAAACATCTTTGCCGCCATTGGTCGCTGAATCAATCTTGCTAGGCAATTCTCGACTACCGTCATCAAAGCCTAAATAATCTAGCTCCCCTCCGTCGTAACTATTAACATCGCTAAAAGTAGTTCGATTATTCATCCCCAAGGTTAATGAAACCTTGGTTGTCCGCTCATCAGGAAGACCCCTAGTCTCCATCAAAATGGCTCCACCAGTTGTATCTCCAGGCAAATCAGGGGAATAACTTTTTTGAATGTTAATTCCACCGAGAACACTGGATGGAAATAGATCTAAAGGGACATCACGACGCATAGGATCGGTACTTGGCATCAAAGAACCGTTCAAGGTTGATGAGATGTAGCGCCCTTGCAAGCCACGAACAACTGCAAATTGACCGCCAACTAAAGATACACCCGACACTCGCTTTAAAGCTGAAGCCGCATTAGAATCGCCAAAACGTGCGAATTGCTCTGAACCAATTGAGTCTAGTACTGCGCTTGAGTCTCGTTCTTGTGCCGTAATAGAATCAGCGACGTAAGTTCCAATGGCTACGACCTCCTCAATGATTCCGTCACCAGACATGCTCATATCAACGTCAATTTCAGTAGCTACATTAGCCAAAACTCGCAAATTACGTATTTTTTTCTGGCCGTACTCTTCATGGTCGACCATCACCTCATAAGCACCACGAGGGACTTCAAACTCAAAATAACCTTGCTGGTTCGTCGTCATTACTAAGTCTTTAGAAAGGCTTACCTGAGCCCCCACGATTCCCGCACCGGTTTCTTCAGAAACTAGATAACCTGCTAATGTACCTGTAGCCACTTCTTCTTCGGAATAGACATTTACTTCCGCAAGCGCTTCTCCTCCCACGAGCTCAACTTGAATTTCAGCATTTTGATTATCGGCTATTGAGAATTCTGCTTCCCCTGCCCATTCCCCCATCTGGCTAAATTCAACTTGATGATCTCCGTTTGCTAAATCGAAGCTAATAAAACCATTGCTCCGCACTAGCTTCTGCTTACCATCAACCGTAATAGCAACATCACTAACAGGCTTTCCATCTTCAATAACATAAAATACAGTTTCACCGGCCTGTACTGGGCCTACGCTTAATAACGATGCTAACGAGATTGCACCCAATAGAGATGGTGCTGATTTGAATTTCATAACTTACCCCAAAACTTCTACTTCAGAATGATTGGTTGGCAAGTTACTACAGTTTTATGACAGGTTTGTTACAACTAGATGGAGCTAGGTATTCAAATACCCAGTACTTTATAGACTTTAGCTTGAGAAAATAATTGCACCAGTTCAGGTTCAATATGGCCGCATTCGACTTCACTTTGTAAGATAGTTAAAGCTCTTTCTAAAGGTACGGCCGCTTTATAAGGTCGATCAGTTGCCGTTAAAGCATCAAAGATATCACACACAGCCATCATCTTTGCGCCTAAAGGGATTTCATGGCTTTTTAAGCCATAGGGGTAACCACAGCCATTTAATTTTTCATGGTGTGCCCCCGCTATTTTGGGGATATTACTTAATTCAGGTGTCCATGGGATTGTTTTCAAGAACTCAATGGTATGGCTAACATGACTCTCAATCTCAAGTCTTTCATCAGCGGTTAAGCTTCCTCGTTTTATCGATAAGGCGCCGAACTCTAAGTCATCAATCAAACCTCTAGATTGACCATGAATGTCTTCTACTACGTACTCTCTTATTTGCTTAAGATGTTCAAAGGTTCCCTCCGATAACAAGCTAGGTTCATTCGCATCTGCTACTGCTTGCATATAATCATTAAGCCTTTGATGTTTGGCCGCTTCCTCGATTGCTAACCTTTCTTCAACATCAGAACCTAACTTTCTTTCTCTTAATAGACTGAGTTTCTGCTTTAAATAATAATTACTAATCCTTTCCTTCTCCCAGGCAATTCTGTAAATAAATTGACCATAAGCATCAGGAGAAAGTTTTTTTGCCTTAGTTAGTATGTGCTCACGAACACCAACCTTACCGAAATCATGTAATAAAGCTGCAAACCTAAGCTCTTTCATCTCATCAGAGTCAAAGTTCATATTCTTAAACGGACCAATATTACTTTCACTGGCCGTTTCAGCTAACGCACAGGTTAACTCTGCCACTCTAAAAGAATGACCACTGGTCGTAGGGTCTCGTTGTTCAATCGCTCTTACAGAGGCTTTTACAAAGCCATCAAAAAGCATATTGACACGATCTATTAATAAATTGTTTTCAATCGCGACAGCGGCCTGACTGGCTAAGGCTTGTAAGATAGGGATGATTTGCTGATCAAAATTTATCGTCTGATCTAAGGCTATTTCCGGGCTCGTTAAAGGAACATCAATATCAAGCTTGCGGTTAATAAATTGAATAACACCAATGACTCGGCCTTGATGGTTCCTCATTGGAATCACCAGCATCGAACGCGTGCGATAATTCATACTCTGATCAAAAGAAGAGTTGAACTTGTAGATGCTTGAAGTAGGTAAGTCATAGACATCGTCTAGATTGACTATTTCACCCGTTAACGCTGAAAAACCGGCGACGGAACGGTTATCCAAGCCAAAACGCTGCTCTTCAAAATGAAAATCGATCGAATCATTTTGGGTAAGCTTAAATACTAAATCAGGAGCTTGATTGACATCCTTCCCTGTATGGCGGTCAATCAAAAATATAGAAGCCGCATCACAACAGGCTAATAATCGAGCTTCCTTTAAGATTCTAGCTAATAACGTATCATGATCTCTTTCAGCCGATAAGGCTTGGCCAACGTCTAATAGGCGACTAATTTGTTCATGTTCATGCTGAAGGTTTTTGTGACTGATTTCGAGTTGTTGCTGGGTATTCAGTTGATGTAAGGCTTTTACAATGGCATTTTTAAGAAATATTTCAGGTAAGCCTTCTGGTACCAATATGCAGCTTTCTTCATCACAGGGGTGTTCAACGATGAAAATAGTGCGGTTACAGGCTTGTTTCCACTGCTCCATTCCATGATCGATTATTGAGATCTGATCTAGAATCACGATGGAGGGTGTTTCACTTATGGATAGAGGAGAGCTGGCAAAGCTCACCTCAGCATCATTTAGCTTGCCTTTACTGAGTAATTCAAAGGATTGCTGGTGACTGCAGGCGATTACAAAGCCCTGATCAGTCGCAGTGGGTAAACTCATCCTAAGCTCCAGCGTTAAACCAAAATACATATACCTTGTATAGAGATTAGGTGAAATTAACCAATTCGCGACTAATTACGGCTTAATTATCATCAATTAATTTTTTATAAGCGGCCAGCTGTTCTTCTGCAGTAGGAAGTTCTTCAATGGCCATTTTCAAATCTTCGATTTCTTTCACTAGAAAATCGATGAAATGCCTAACTTTTAAAGATAAGTACTGCCTACTGGGGTACACAACTGAGATAGGCTCTGGCTTTAACTTCCAATCCGGCAAAATGGGGATCATTCGTCCTGATAGTATGTATTCACCGGCCATAAACATGGGAACAATACCCACGCCAGCCCCTTGAATAATACAATTTACCGCCGCAGCAATATGATTGGTTACAATACTAGGCTTAACCTTTACGGAAGTATGCTCTCCTGAGTCATGAATAAACTCAAAAGTCTCATCCAACATGCCTTCACCAATTTTTACGACATCTAATTTTGCGAGGTCTGTCGGGTTATTTAAGGGCCCTAGTTTCGCCAGATATTCCGGGGAAGCGCAGATAATGGTCTCGGTATCTGAAATTGTCCGCGCAACCAAAGAAGACTCGGGTAATTCCCCTAAAAAAAGCCCTAAATCGAATTTTTCTTCGATCAAATTCACCTGTCGGTCTGTATGAGATATTTCAATTCTCACATCAGGATATATTTTTTGAAAGCGAGCGACAAAACGACCAAAGATACCACTGCCAACGACCATGGGCACTGAAATTCTAAGTACACCATGAGGGTGATCTTGTCGATCTGAAATAACCGTATGAACATCCATGATTTCACTCACAAGGTGCTTACAGTTATTATAATAATCTGCCCCTACTTGAGTTAGGCTGATCTGGCGAGTAGAGCGCTGTAATAATCGAACCCCTAGGCTGCTTTCAAGATCAGCGACCATACGGCTTATACGGGATTTAGGAACATTTAATGCCTTACCCGCAGCGGTAAAGCTCCCTTCGTCGACAACACGGATGAATATGGCTAATTGATTAAGGTCTAACATTTTAGAGTTCTATAAGTTAACTGTTCTATTTATAGAACAATATACCTATTTTTTACTATTATATGCAAATCATGAATATGACAGCGGTTAAAAATTACAAATATATCGCCAAAAATTACTGATCTAACTATTTTGATATTTTTATGTAAAGATACAGGGATCAGCTATTGGGAGTAGCGTACCAAAGTGATATTATCTATGGATAAACCTAAATAATAAATACAACAATATATAAATAGGTAATCTTAATGGGTGCTATTAACAAACTAGGAACGGTTTTAGCTATTAGTTCGTTATCGATAGCGATGTTTGGCTGCGTGGATCAAAATAACAGTTCTTCACCTCAGCACGCTACACCTGCATCTATTGGTGGCTCAAGTAAAAATTCAATTGAGTTAACCAGCATTGATACTCTGTCAATACCAGATACAGCATTAAGTAACTGCATTGTAAATTCAGGACTACTTTATATCGAAAACATTAATGCCCTATCCTGTAATAACAAGGGGATTCAGAGCCTTGATGGTATAGAACAACTCACCGAGCTAAAAAGCCTGTTTTTGAATCACAACGAAATTCAGGATTTAACCCCACTTAAAGAGCTAACTGGCTTGTATACTTTGTATTTATCCAATAACAGTATTCAGGATATCAGTGCCTTGAGTGAATTAAAGAGCCTAACCGAGCTTGCCATTCAAAAAAATAACATTCAAGATATCACCCCACTAGAATCCCTCAGCGAATTACAATCTCTTTATACTCGTAACAATACTATTTACGACTTTTCACCATTAGACAACTTAGAACTTAAAGTACTCGCAGGTAAAAGAGAACAAGATAGCTAATACTGAAAATTAATATTCCTAAGCAATAGAAAACAAACCGATAAAACACAAAAAAGCCAAATCATTTCGATTTGGCTTTTTTTGTGTTTTAGGATAATCATCCTATTTTGCCCTAACCACTATTCAATAGTAGTTATTACCCTGAGGATACTTACCATTATTTGGATTAGTATTAAAATAGTTATCTGGATGTAATGGCTGAGTTGTCTTTACCGATAAACCAGTATACTGAGCGATATTAGCAATATCCACTTTACCACCATCTGCATGAACTTCCAGTGCTCCCAAATTAAACCAAACACCCGCCTTTGCAGCCTCATAATTATACGTTACTTCTTCCATTACCCCCGTATCTGCATTCCTTCTCATAACAACTTGATCAGGATAATCCACTTCTTCGCTTTGGATAGAAAGCCAAAAAGCTGGAGATTGATCTAATTCTAACGCTTGCAATGGAAAGAGTTGCGCTTGCGGAGAAGCATGAGCTACCTTGCCAATTTCATCCACCTCAGAACAAACCGTCCCACCCAAAGCACCGCTTTGAGCACAAGTTCCAACTAGCTCTGATTTAGTAGGATCAGGATCGATATAACCAGGTGTCCGTACTCCACCAAGATAAGGAGCAAAAGTAAAAGTACCTTCCCCCGTAAGAAAGGCAACCTCAACTTCAGCCGTGGCTGTTACTACTGGCTTAACAAAACCTGAGAAAACATCAATAGCATTACCCTGAACACCATCTGCAATACCAAATCCCGTTCTTAACCCCACTATCTCTCCTGTAGCATTATAAGCAAATTCGAAATAAGGGTCCTCAAAAACAAAGTCTTCAATAGTTTGCACAGAGCCATCGCCATTATCAATTATTCGGCCTAAGGTCACATCATGCAAAGCAAGGTCAGTACCCGGAGTATGAGTAAATCCCGAAGGAAATAACTTTTTACCATTACTACTATCGAATATTACATTTTCAGCATAGGGACCAGCGCTATTTAAACCAAGGGCACCCAATGCCACATTAAATGCACTGTAATCTACTCCAGCATCTTTAAATAAATCCCCATAAATCAGTGGCGATACTGCAAGGGTATTTTTATTATAATCAGGGTCATTTGTAATCCCACCGCACTGACTTACAGAACAATTCCAGGCTCGATAAGTGCCACTGGTATTGTCACAAAAAGAACCATTCCCGGTACAGTTTGCCCCCTGCCCACGATTGTATGTACCTAATTTTATTTCATCAATCGTTGCATTTATTTCTATTTTTAGACCCACTGTAATGCGATTAAAATCATAAACATCACCATTAGCTTGGGCATGGTTTGTTTCTTCGATCAGAACCAGCGACTGACCCGTTGAGCGACTCAAAGCATTATCACTCATTGGTACTAAGTCAGAAAACCCTGACATGGAAACCAGCAATAATAAAACTGAACATATAGATTTAAATTTCATATTTGCTCTCCAATTAATTCGCAACAAAGACTGAAATTGTAGTCTCAGCAGGTAATAGCAAGGTGCCGTTCATATGAACAGCAGTAAGAAAAGTACTGGTCGTAGGGGTTACTGATTTAGTTGTTGAAGCATAGATACCTTCTGTTTTGAAATCTGTAGCAACAATTTCACTAGGCAGTCCCCATTGCAAGGCTGATTTACCTGAATTATTTAAATCTGCTATTAAATCGAGCTTTAAGCCCTTTATTTCAAGGCCTCCTTCTATACCGTTTACAATTAAATAGCTGGTTTCTGCTGGACTTGCATCTGCTTCAGCTTTACCTGAAGTATTGGTATAAATAAAGTTACTTTCAGCGCCCAAAACGACTTTGGCATTTATAGTAATACCACTCTGCCCGCTAATCCCCATCAACCCTTCATCATCAACAGCGATAAGCTCAGCAAAAGATAATGGTGAACTAATCAAAAAACACAAAAATAGGGTACGAATTGATAAAATATTCATTAGAGCCTCTTACAGATCTTTTGTCGTTATTTTTAAATGCTGAATCGATAAACCAATTATTTCCATTGTATTCCCAACGGCAGGCTGAAAAGCATAGGTCGTTGCACTGGTTGCTAAGGCAGGATTATCTTGTTCACCAAAATAAATGCTTTCAACATAGATATTACTTTTAGGTGCAGTACCAACAGATGCAGGGAGATGCCCAATCTCCATTACAACCTGACTATTACCATCACCGTCAAGTTCAGTATCTACTGTTAAAGGCTGATTGGCGGTTCCTAATACCGTATAAATATCAACCCCATTAAAGCTAATAGAACTATTAGTAATTGAAGCTGCACCTCCTGTACCTTCTTTTACTGCAAATGCATTAGAACTCAAAGTAACAGAATCAATGTATAGCCCCGTCGCTCCCGCCATAGCAAAACCACCATCAGCCGTCGCAAAAATGTCACTAAAAGTTCCATAAGCTGCTAGACCGACGACATTGATATCCGTATGAAAAGTACCTGGAGATACCGTTGAATCTCCTGCGGGAATAGGAAAACTTGAATTAATAGTTAAATCTAAATTAAATTTGTCCGTTATAGAATACAAGTCAGCATTGAAGTCTGCTAGGTCATCTGCATAATCAGAACCAGCATCTGCTTGGTTAGCAGTGCTGCGATCTATTTGCTGAATTGAAGAACCCGGAAGCTTGGCCCGCATCACCGTCGTTGGTGTGGTCGTGGCACTACTAGGCTTGGTTACATCACCACTAAAGACATCAACAGTATACAGATCTCCAATAGAGATAGGGTCATTTACCGTACCGAACTGCCCACCCGAGTCGGGGTCACCAGACGTTGTGCCCGTTTTATAAAAACTAAAATCGCTAAAAATCAGCTTATTTTCGCCATCTTTAGTCAAATCAAGGGTTATATCAAAACCCTCAGTCTTACCATCTATAGAAAGATTTTCGACAATTACGCCGATACCTTCACCCGTGGTACGTCCAAGCTCACTATCATCCATCGACTCAAGTGCCATGGAGAGACTAGGAAGCAATAAAGATAAGTATATAAAGGAGGTCATTTTGTTCATGAGACTACCTACATTAGTATTATTATTTTTCTTATTATCTATAAATTGTATAGAGGCTGACATTATCGCCGAATTGGTACGATAATGTCAGTAGAAACTTTGTAAAGAGGATGTAACTCTCGACTAATCAAACTGCGTCCAGCTATAGTTATCAGCGCCTCCAATACAAGTACCTGTAGTCAACCACGGCTTATTATTAAATGAATACTCGCAAACACGCATATTCGAAGAACCAAAGCGCTGAATACCATCTTCATTAGTACCATCAACAATGTTCCACTTCTGCTCAGAGCGAGTACTGCAATTTTCAGTCGTTAAATATTCACCATCAATGCCATCGACGCAACGCACACCTCCACTGTCATTCCAGACCAGTTGCTTTGTCGCAACGTTATAGGCAAGCTGCCTACTTGAGGAATTATTACAAGAACGATCTTCTAAATCACTGCCTAAACCCTCATTTGAAAAGCATTGACCACTGTTATTATCATTATCAATTTGATGAAAAGCCTGCCTCATATTTATTGCATGACCTAAACCTGAGATCTGAGCTTTAGTGTATTTAACTAAATTATCACCTGAGTCTTTAATTTCAGGGTCTACAATTTCCAAATCAATCGTTAGCGCAGTATTTCGAATAATGAAGGGCAAACTAAACAGATCCGATAATATACTACCACCACCACTTCCATCGACTTTGTCATAACCACTTATTGATGGCATTAATGAAAAGTTAGAGATACCACTTACAACAGGCAAAGCTGGGGTTGTATTACTTGAATTCACCCAAGTATATTGCAACGTTTTATAACAAGCATGTCCGATATCCGCCTTCACACCCATCTGGGTAACCTGCGGAGTACGCTGACCAGTGCTAATCTTGCTCGTTACATGAGTACCACCATTCCAATCAGCTCTTAGAGCCGCATCATCAATACCATCATAGTGATAACCAATAGAAACCGTTGGCACTGCAGAGTAATTGGCAATACTCACTTGAGTTGAAGCCGAATCCACCTTCAATAAACTGGCAGGGGGATTTGTACTGGGCAAACTCACATCATCATTTTTGAGATTCATATTAAATATCAAATTATCCGCCGCTTCACAATTATCCACGATCGGAATATTAATCACCTTGCTGGTTTGATCTGCTGCAAAGCTAACGACTTGTTGCGGTGTTAAATCACCGTAATGATCTATTTCATCAGCGGAAATTTTTTCACGATTCAAGTAAACACTAAATGGGGTTTTATTTGATAATGCACCAAGATCAGCGAAGCTTCCCGATTGCGTCGCGTATACTGTCACACTCAGTGTAGGCTCACCTTGTTCAGTCGTAGTATACAGTGACTGGCCAAACTTCAATTCAATATCATTTGTTTGATCATTAATCGCTAAGGTTGCTGCTGCGTGATCACCTGCATTAGGAGTATTTGGGGTCACAACTGGATCGTTACCATCACTATCATCATAATCACAGCTAGTTTTTAACTGCCAAGTAATGGTTAGAGTCTCTAATATTTCATAGGCCTGATCGTCAATTGCAGTAATTTGAATCGTTTTAGTACCTCCTTCTCCATCAACCCAATAGACATCATTATTCAATCCCGTATGTGATAACGAATTGAACACATAATCATTATGATCAATATTAATACCAGCACCACTAAAGCCAAAATCAACACAGATAGCGCCACTAGTACCATCTCTCCTCTCTAATACGATATCTTTAGTACGATTTGAACTGCTTGTATCTTCATCAATTGAGCCGAAATCCTCCTGTATAAAGCTTATTCGTCCAGGCGTTACATCCTCAATAACTTGACCATGAGAATTTTTTGGACCAAGAATTGCACTATGTTCAGCGTCATTTAAATCATTTGAACCGACATCGGTAATTTTATCTAGAGTTACGATAAAAATCTTACCTGGATCATACGCTGCAATGTCTTGTGTCGAAAAGTTGATTAACTGAGTCTGTATTGCAAGTGGGCTGCCATCTAGAAAAGTCAACTTGCCCTGCCCAACAACATCCCCTACAGGCGCAGCTGTAAAGCCTTGCCCTGCTGGAATTGAGAAATGCTCTGGATATAAAGCCGTGAATTCTTTTACCGTATACCAAACATCAATAGCACCTTGAGTATCATCCCCCTTGCGTTCAACCGTGATTGATCCTGAAAGACCCTCTATAACCGCTTCATTGACACCCACACTTGATGCAAATTCGATCGCGCCATACACATTAGGAGTTTTGTCTTCTATTTCGATCGTAATAATTTTCTTTTCGGTAATGCCTGGTTCATTAGGCTGCGCTTCAAGCTCAATCGTAAAGCTTTCCGTGCCTTCACGTAATTCATCCGCAAGAATTTGAACGGTCAAAGTTTTAGAGCTTCTATCATGAACGCTCCAATCTAGGTATCCCTTACCAGCAATGGCATCTGCATCTGTACCCGGTAATTTAAAATCTGTATTAAGTAGCGCACTGCCCGATTTCAGTAGATAACCAACCGAAACAGTGGCGTCGTCACCTTCGATACGATCGACCTCAACCGATAAAGTAATGAAACTTCCTGGAGTAGGACTTTCTGCGGTTTTTTGAGTGACTTCATTAAATTCAAAGCGTCCTTTTGGCTGATCTGGAAACAGTGTTTCAAGCTCATCCACCGTTAGTGCACGATCATAAATACGAATATCATCAAATCCACCCTCGATACTTTCTGGTGCACCAAGCACATTCCCAAAAGCCCAATTGCCAGAATCATAAATACTGCTACCCAACAGATTAAGAGTTTTATCAGGAATTTGATTTAAAGGAGATGGATCTGCTTCCGCCCCCAAAACAGCTTTGTCTACATATAACTCTACCTTTGAACCATTTTTAACATAGGCAACCGTCATCCATTGACCCAAACGAATGGACTCTACACTATCGCTGTTCTCATTCGCATTACCAGGAGGAGCAGTGCTATTAGTAAATTGTATTTTATTAGTGGACTTATTATAAAATAAAGCTGGCTGCCTATTATTACCTTGCTGCATAAAACCAGCCCACGCCTCAGTCGGTAAAGAGTCCATTTTGAAACTGTACATTATGGTATATTGGTCCGTCTCTGGGTGCGCACTACTTTCATCACCGCCGACCTGTAAACCAGTTATCGAACCATCAATTTCAAATAAGTCATTCGCGTCCATTTTGGCAAAATAATCACTGCCATCGCCTGTTTTATCGGTAATTTTCACCTGCCCAGTATTAAGAATTAACTCATGACCATTCCCTGTTGAATCAAGTCTTGGATTAGTGAAAGTATTAAAATCATAAGCCGCTTTTAACGGTGGCAATACTGTTAATGTTAGAAAATTCGTTGTTGTAGAAGGGCTTGCCGCGCTGTCTGTCACCTGTAATTGCAAATCAATGAAATACACTTCATTTAAGAGATCAGTAGCTGCAACGGTAACGGTAGCCGTCGTATCATTCGTCAATCCAGGTGCAATTATCGTTGGTTTAACGGTAATAGGATCTTTGTTATCCTCACCAATACGCGTACCAATAATACTCCAAGAATAGGAGGCAATACCCTCACCCTCGGGATCCGATGCCCCAACAGTTAGATCAATTGTATCGCCTTCCTTGTGTATTAAATTGTTTGGTAAATTTAATACAGGCGCTAGATTGACACTTGGGCCGTTAGCAACCCAAACACCTTCATTCGTAGCATCATTGACGTTAATCCAAACCGAAGTTTTTTCCGCCAGTAATAATGCCAACCCTAAGCGTGAATTATCATCCGCAGAAGAAGGTGCGGCATAATAATAGTCGGCGCCAAATGCATACCCGCAATTATCAAAACCTCCCTTCCATAGATCTGACTCTAAAGAATCACCCTTCGTTGCTAACCTTGCATCCGACAATGCAATTTTCCATTCATAGCCATTTGTACAAGCAAAACCTTTTGTTGTCACACCATAGCACTGACCAGCAACCCAATTCCCCTCATCATTTGTTATTGAGCTATAAGAAACACAATCCTTATTATCGTCAGCTACTAGAGTAGAGCTTTCAAAATCTTGATAAGCCGCTTCCACCTTCCACGACCCTTCATTAGTTTGATCAGAAAAATTAATCCAAACATGATCAATGCTAGAATCCGCTGCAATCATGTTTTGCAAAGCTAAATTTGAGTCGGCCGAGTTAGGTGCTCGATACTCAGCATTATCCTGTAGGCGTTTACAATAACCAAACCCATAAGAGGATATTGCCTTACCCTTAACTTCTGTTAAAGCATTGGTCAATACCCAAGATACGTCATTTGAAGTATCACCGATGTAGCAGGCATGGTAGGCCTGGTACAAATCACAACTTTCAGAAATCCATTCTCCACTCGAGTTAATTAAGGTGCAATCCGCATTATTTCTATTGCTTGGTTGGCCAGCAGCCCACCAAGATCGGCGCGTTTGATTTGAAATAAAGAATTCTTCATAGGCAAGATCTGTTTGATTTAACCAAACCTGATTGAAATCGATACCCGCATCTGCTCCTGCAGGCGGTGCTACCCCAGCAATCTCAGTATTTTCACCTGAATCACGAGGTACTGCATAAATTGCAAGATCACTATAATCGTCATGACAGGTGGCAAAACCGTCACGCCACTGACCTGCGGTTTTGGATAATAGCCAATCGCCTGACTCAAAACAGGCAAAAGCATGTTCTGCGCTGCAGCTTTCGTCTTGCCAATAACCCGTATCACGATTAAGTAATACACAATCGGCGTTGCCTTGTGCAGACTTGTTATCGGGATTATTATCTAACCAATTGGTGTACTCAGATCGATTCCCTAACCATAAATTCTTATTCGCTGGGATGACAGCGTTTGATTTATAATGTATCCAAGTTCTCTTTTTCGCGGCGATGATATTTGCAATCGCAACACCCAAGGCTATATCTTCATCTTTATCAATCGGCACACTGAAAAAATAAGAAGGTCCAAAAAGATTTTTACAAAGAGCATCAGCTTTATCAGCATCCCACAGATCTATTGCTTTAGTTTTAGGAACTTCATTGATATCACCATCTTGAGGCTCTCCTGAATTAAGTGCCGTCCCTAATGCCTGCGCAACTTGCCACTGACTGCCGTTATAGCAAGCATTATGAGCCCCAACATAATCACAAGAATCAATAACCCAATCCCCTTCACCCGCAGCATTTTTGTTCGCATTACGGTAAACACAACCCAAATTTGGATTATCTCGTGTTGGTATAGTTTTTAAACCATCATCCGGTTCATATGCTTGAACAAGAGAAGTAAATGACTGCAATAAAATATAAACAGTTAATAAGTATTTTTTCTTCACGATTACTTCCCCTGTATACGAAAATAACTGACCGGATCAGCTACAACATTTTCCATGCCCGCTGTTCCTAGCACGGCACCGTTGATAGTAATATCTTCAAATGCCATACCACCTGACAACCCCGCAAGAGTTAATTCTAAATAAGATTGATCTCCCACATCTTTGCCATGAAAGCTAATATCTTCTACTTCAAATTCGTCAAACGTCACCTTGGTAGAGACGTAATTATGACCTTCGTTATCCGATAAATCGCCATCGCCATCGGGATCAAAAGTAAATACACCATCATCCGTATAAGTAAGGTAGAAATATGAACCTGCAGAAAGGAAAGATGAAAATTGAAAACTAGAATTACCATTCACGTCACTACCAAACTTAAACGTTACATCTGCTGTATTTGCGATAGTAAAGTCATTGATATTAATAGAGCCAATACTATTATATTGCTGCTGTAATTGATCGGAAGTCGATATAGTCGAGAAATCAATAGCGTCAAGACTAGAGTCATTATTAAAAGCGATATCACCAATTAACATATCCGTTTGGGAAAACTGTGTTAGCTTCAAAATCATCAAGGCTGAATCTGTAACATCAATATCATAAGAAAATGACATATCAGTTAGCTCTACATTTAATAAAGATAGGCTACCGCTATTTCCATTAGCTCCTAAGCTGGTACTCCCATCTCCATCTTGATAGCGCACTTCACCTATATGGCTACTCCCCAAACTCTCGACATCGACAGTGATACCAGCCCGCCCAGAGACCAGCGCCATGTTTTCATCTTCGATAGGCGTTAATGCTAATGTGGCTAGCGAGTTTAATGATAAAAGAAGAAAAAATAGTTTGTTCATTTTATATCCCCTGTACCGTTAAATAGCTTTCAGGTGATAGCTGATAGTTATTAATTTCGATGCGCCCCATACTGCCCTGTAATGTCGACGTATCACCAGCCTGAATTTTATCCAACGTAATATCACCAGACAAAGATACGATATTTAGCCTTAACCCTCCAACTGGGTTTAAACTACCCTCGTCAACTTCACCTCCGACGACATCAATATTGTTTTCTCCAGTCACATTCGACAATATTACATTTGCCGATAAACTATAATCATCCGTTGTTACACTTGAATCTGGGCCATTATCTGTATAAGCCCAATTTAAACTTAACTTCTCTGCAAGGTTAATATTAATTCGCAAGCCCTCTGCTCCATCAGCTCCTTTAGCAAGAATATTAACATCAGCAAAACCACCATTATCATTGATATTAGTTAAAGAAAAACCACCATATGAAGCATCAGTTTCACTGACGGCACCACTCGCTACCGTAACGGACTCGACGACGATATCCAGGTCATTAACTTCAGTTATATGAATACCCAAACCAGAAACAAAGCCATTATTAATTACGTCGACATCCATTTTTATAGGTCGATCATCAACGCCGTGATTACTACCATCAGTATCAACACTGATATTATTTAAATTAAAGCTATTGTCGTTAAGATCATTATCAGTAGTTTCAAAGTATGCACGCCCAATAGTTGCCTTATAATTGAGTTCTGCACGTATACCTTCCTGCCCAGTTACATCCCGCAGAGTATTTTCAGCAATACTTTCAAGTGCTACTGCCTTGACACTTACCAAGATAAGTAGGCTATTGATGATTACGACTTCCAGTAGAGTTCTCATATTAATGCCCCATCACTTCAAGATAACTACCGTTGAGGATTTGTAGGTTTAGCTCAATTGAACCTAATACAGGTGCGTCCGTTACTCCATTTGGCTGCATAGTTATATCTGTCGCAACGACCTGGAACGCTGCCTCATAATCTAGGCGAAGCCCCCCTGTTTTCGGTTCTTTACTCAAGGGATCAACGATTGTCGGATCAACTGTTTCCAATACGTTTATTTTGCCATTTGCGTTTGCAATACCCGTTGAATTCAACCCTCCAATTTGGACATGAGCAGCAATACTGTCTCTGGCTGAATCCGAGGTGTCATAAAAAATAAAGTCAAAGCTCGTATCAGCCAACTCCATATCAAATGTTATTTCTGTTTCTCCAGCACCAGCTGGCGCGCCTAAAACGAGATACCCCCCTGGGTCCATATTGATATTACTCAAAGATAGCTCATTAATATCTGAGTATTTAGTATCAGATACACCTATGCGAAAATTCGTAATATTATAGGTACCATTTTTAATTGTTGGTAAGCCAAGGCGTAAACCCTCCGCAATCACATCAAATGTTATGCCCTCGAGAACTAAACCACCGGTACTACATGTTATGTCAGCACAATAGTTGATATTCCCCGATAGCCGCGTTCCATCCTCTTCATAATATAAGTTGAAAGAACTTTCTTTTGGAAAACGAACATCCAGTGTCAATCCTGATTCATCAACCTGCCCATTTTGATTCTCATCAAAACCACCTGCCCATAAATCAATAATAATAGGGGTTACACCACCAGCGGTGTAATCGGTCAAACCAACTTGGCCTAAAGAATCACCATTAATTTTCAAGTCTCCGACGGTGAAATCTACAGGTATTTCTTGGCTACTTAAACGAACACCGGTACGGCCAGTACGATCAATTTTGGTAAGTGAAGTAGCAGCTGTTTTTCCAGCAATAACTGCTATATCAACAACTTGCTGCGCTCTGGTTGCAACGTTGACATCAACAAAACTTAAAGAGCCACCGCCCGTATCATTAGTATTTGAGGGATCTTTATCGTCAAAATATTGAACACTATCAATCGTAGCTTCGTATTCCGTAATTAAGCGAATCCCTTCCTGCGCCACAACATTCGACATGGAGGAATCATCCAGGCTCTGCAAAGCTTGGGAAGCTAGTGGAAACATGAGTAATACGCAGAAAAACTTAGCTGCCATTTGAGTACCCTGATTGATTTTATTATTTTTATCTTATTGGTGTAACCATAGAAAGGTGGAATGGCACACTGGTACGGAAACATACCAGAATCAACACTAATGTGCCATTGGCCGTTCTAACAATTTGTTATGGAACACCAATCTAGCGCACCAAAGATAAATAAACCCCTTGTAAATCAGTAACTTAGACAGCTTTAAAGTTATTGTAAATTAAAGAACATTAAATGACTCTTTGTTAATAATTTGTAATGATTTATAAAGTCCAATCAATTACAGACTTACCTTTATCGTTAAGATACTGATTTATATAAGAAAAAGGGGTTGAACCAAAGAATCCACGATGAGCGGACAAAGGGGAAGGATGAATACCTTTCAGTACGAGATGCTTGCCTTCATCAATTAAGGAGGTCTTTTTCTGAGCGTAAGCTCCCCAAAGCACAAAAACCAAGCCATCACATCGCTCTGAAAGCAACTGGATAATATGATCAGTAAATTTTTCCCAGCCTTGTTTTTGATGAGAGCCCGCATTCTTCGCTTCTACCGTCAGCATTGCATTCAGCAGCAAAACCCCCTGCTTAGCCCATGAAGTTAAATCTCCAGTTGTAGCAATAGGAATACCTAGATCTGCATTTAGCTCTTTATAAATATTCTTTAGAGAGGGAGGCAGTTTAGTAATATTGGTAGGGACAGAAAAGCTGAGACCATGAGCCTGCCCCGGCCCATGGTAAGGGTCTTGCCCTAAAATCACGACCTTAACATCATTGACCGGCGTTAACTTGAAAGCAGTAAAAATCTGATCATCGGTAGGGTAAATCACTTTACCTTGATTTTGTTCAGAGGTAAGAAAATCTTGCAGAGACTGCATATAGGGCTGATCAAATTCAGCCTTAAGCTGGTCTTGCCAATCCTTTGGCAAGCATGAAGCAGACAATTCAATAGCCGCTAGAGCAGAATCTTTAGCTCCTTGCTCATCCGTAAACATATTGAATTGTTCTTTCATATCAATAACTGCCTAATAACTAGCCCGATCCAATACTACTTAGCAACAGGACGCATGTGTGGGAACAAGATCACGTCTTTAATCGTTGGACTATCGGTAAACAACATCACCAAACGATCAATACCGATACCTTCACCAGCCGTAGGAGGCATGCCGTATTCTAGCGCCTGTATGTAGTCAGCATCGTAATGCATCGCCTCATCATCACCGGCATCTTTCTCAGCAACCTGCTTCAAGAAACGAGCCTTCTGGTCCTCTGCATCGTTAAGCTCAGAAAAACCATTCGCCAGCTCACGACCACCAACGAAGAACTCAAAACGATCGGTAACAAACGAGTTTTCATCGTTACGACGCGCCAACGGAGAAACCTCCCAAGGATACGCTGTAATGAAAGTAGGCTGATCCAACTTCTCTTCAGCAGTTTCTTCAAAGATTTCGCACAACCACTTACCCGCGCCCCATGCAGACTGCTTCTCGTCTTCACGAATGCCGACCTGACGACCATAAGCAATCATCTGCTCTAGGTTATTTTCAGGGTCGTTAATAACCGCCGCATCAAAATCAGGGTTATACTTAAGAACCGCATCCGCCATGGTTAAGCGAGTGAATGGCTGATTGAAGTCATAAATAACCTCTGATACCACATTGCCTTCAGCATCCTTCGTGGTGCTCTTAATATCTGTGGTACCCAATACTTCAAGAGCTGCAGTACGTAGCATATCTTCAGTGATATTCATCAAATCATTGTAATCCGCGAACGCCTGATAGAATTCGATCATAGTGAATTCTGGGTTGTGACGAGTCGACAAACCTTCGTTACGGAAGTTACGGTTAATTTCGAAAACACGCTCAAAACCACCCACAACCAAACGCTTCAAATAAAGCTCAGGAGCGATACGCAAGTACATATCAATGTCTAAAGCATTGTGGTGAGTTTCAAAAGGCTTAGCCGTTGCGCCACCTGGAATGGCTTGCAACATTGGTGTTTCAACTTCCATAAAGTCACGGTCCGCCAAGTAACGACGAATAGAATTCACGATGCCAGAACGCACCTTAAACGTATTGCGTGTTTCTTCGCTAACGATCAAATCAATATAACGCTGACGATACTTAACTTCTTGATCCGCAAGACCGTGGAACTTATCAGGTAATGGACGTAAAGATTTGGTTAAGATCTGAAAGTTTTCAACCGCCATCACTTCACAATACAACTCGCCTTTACCGGATTTACGTAACTGACCTTCGGCCGCCACAATATCGCCAATGTCTAAGTTTTCCCACGCTTTCGATTCTTTCTGTAGCTTTTTACCCACGTATACCTGGATAAAATCAGAGCCGTCTTTAATACCCACAAATGGACCACCGCGACGCATAACACGACCGGCAACCGAGATAGGCTTATCTAACTCAACCAAAGCTTCTTTATCTAATTCGCCAAATTCTTTTTGCAGGTCACCAGCCATGTGCTCACGATTAAAATCGTTTGGGTGACCATTTGAAGTTGAATCTTCACGTAGTTTGTCTAACTTACTACGACGCTCTGCAATCAGTTTGTTTTCTTCTAATGCCGATTCTGCATTATTTTCTATTGTATTTTGTTCAGTCATGATTACAGGCCTTTCTTCAAACTAGCTTCAATAAATGGGTCTAGGGCGCCGTCTAAAACGGCCCCTGTATTTCGGTTTTCTACACCAGTACGTAAATCTTTAATACGCGAATCGTCTAAAACATACGAACGAATCTGACTACCCCAGCCAATATCGGCCTTGGTATCTTCTAGTGCTTGAGATTCTGCATTACGAATCTGCATTTCATGCTCATACAATTTCGCTTTTAACTGCTTCATTGCCTGATCTTTGTTCTTATGCTGAGAACGCTGATTCTGACATTGAGTGACGATATTGGTCGGTAAGTGAGTGATACGTACTGCAGATTCAGTGGTATTCACGTGCTGACCACCAGCCCCCGATGAACGATAAACATCAATGCGCAAATCCGCTGGGTTGATTTCAATATTCACGTTATCGTCGATTTCAGGAGAAACAAACACAGAAGCAAACGAGGTATGACGACGGCCGCTCGAGTCAAACGGTGACTTACGTACTAAGCGGTGCACACCCGTTTCAGTGCGCAACCAACCAAAGGCATACTCACCCTGAAAGTGAATCGTTGCCCCTTTAATACCCGCGACATCGCCCGTCGTCAATTCAAGCAATTCGACTTTAAAGCCTTTTGCCTCACCCCAGCGTAGGTACATCCGCAAGATCATTTCAGCCCAATCCTGAGCTTCAGTCCCGCCCGAGCCTGACTGAATATCCAAATAGGCGTTATTCGGGTCCATCTCGTTGGAGAACATGCGACGGAATTCAAGTTTCGCTAACTGAGCCTCTAAAGCTTCCAATTCAGCAACAATATCTTCAACGGCGCCTTCGTCGTCTTCTTCAACCGCCATATCAAGAAGATCTTGAGCATCACCACAACCGGCCTCAAGGTCTTCAATGGTCTTAACCACCAATTCCAAACTAGAACGTTCACGCCCAAGTTCCTGGGCTTTTTCAGGGTCGTCCCAAATCGCAGACTCCCCTAATATCAGTTCAACTTCTTCTAAACGCTCTTTTTTATTGGCATAGTCAAAGATACCCCCTAAGCATATCGGTACGTGCGCTTAGGTCTTTTATGGTTTCAACAATCGGATTGATTTCCAAGGTGCGGCCTGCTTATTCAAAGAGGAATCACGCATGCAGGGAGTGCACGCAAAAAATA
>ENA-OSET01001191-OSET01001191.1-sediment-metagenome-genome-assembly--contig:-NODE-1191-length-27322-cov-47.728280_pt1 | contig 27322 bp, 23 predicted proteins | sample MGYA00237882_ERZ534229 | MGnify/ENA primary metagenome ERZ534229 (study PRJEB26408, sample SAMN06266212) | sediment metagenome | isolation source: Hudson Canyon methane seep mesocosm | place... | reverse complement strand
GCCCTTGATGCCGACCATAACGGATCTTTATCATTTGAAGAAGCTTCAGCTACTTTGTCGCTGGCGAAATCATTTTCTTTTTCTGACTTCGACGAAGACGGAAAAATCAGTTTGGCGGAGTACATCATCTACACAGGTGAAGCGACTGCTGCAGGAAATTAAGCAGCCATCAAAAACCATATGAAAGGTCTTATAGTGGCGACCTTTCAGGTTTGAAAATCATTGGCTCATATTCAAGAAGTCAAAGTGGGATAGCGCCCAATCAACAAGACTACCGATATTAAAGGAGGCTGATATTAGTACGAAAGGAGCACTAACATTCTTAATCCCGCAGATGTGACCACCAATTACACTGCCGCCAAATTTTCTAATTGTTGCTCAGCGGTATTTGCTTTGGCATCAGCAAGAATATCTTTCTGAAGGGCTAGTGCATTTTTGGTAAAACCCGGTTCTTCAAGCACGCGCTTAATGGCCTTTGAAATTTGGTTTGACCTTGCTTTGGCACTTAATTTTAGGCCAGCGCCATGGTGCGCAACCAAGGCCGCATTGTCTATTTGATCTCGCCCCATTGGCAAGCACACTAATGGAAGACCATGCGCTAAAGCTCGCATAACAGTTCCATGGCCGGCATGGGTAATTACCGCGTCGGCCTGAGGAAATACCTGACTATGCGGAACGCCTGACAACACCACAATATTTTCAGGCAGCTTAAAGATTTCGTTTTCCATTGCTGGCCCCAAAGTCACCAGACAGCGAATATCCATAGCGGAAAGTGCTTGGATTATTCGGTCCAGAGCTGAGCGCTGATTCTGGAACGTAGAGGACAGACTCACGACGACAAAGGGGCGCGAATCATTTTCAGGCCAAAATTCTGCACCAGAATCGATCCAACCGGGGTCATCTAATACAGCCCCGACATAACGTACATTCTCTGGTGCGGGCGAAATCGGTGCATCAAAGGCTTTACTTGTTTGAATGAGCCGTAAGTCAGCTTGGTGATAAATTTCATCGATTGATTGATATACAGGAAGCGAAAAAGTTTGCCTAACGGTATTCAATGGCGGCAAATATTGATTAAGAATCCGATAAAATATCTTGGTCAGCATTTTGTCTCGTAAGCGGCCTAAACGAGAATTTAAAGGTAGTAAGCCCATGCCTCCTGGTGGTCTTCCGGGACCAGGTAGGTATTCAGGCATATGGAACAAGGCTACTCTTTTTATCCCCATTGCTTCAGCCGCAATTAAACTACCAATCATCATAAAATCTGCGACAACAACATCGATTTTTTCTTGGTTCAATATTATTTGGGTTTCTTTGGCGACATCCATGGCCGGACGAATCAGAACATTATCAACGGCAGGAATTGTTAACGGTTTGGCCTGCCAATCTTGAATAATATCCACCGTCGGGTCAGTACGGGTAAAGTGCTTTTTAAAAACAATGAACTCAGCACCAATTTTATGAACCGCTTCTTTCAAACAAGGCTCGGTCAGAATACGAACGTGATGCCCTCGCTTAATTAAACTAGCCGCTAAACCAAGCACAGGCGGGACATTACCACCGCCTTCCCATGTGACAAATAAAAATGATAATTTAGCTTCCATTGTGACTCTCTTTGCCTTGTGTAATACAATTTTTTAAACTGAATCAATCAGTATTCCGGATCACTTCTCACGCTGCCGTCATTCCAGCTCACACCTCCTAGACCTAACCCTAACCCTTACCATTCCAGTTCACTCCCCCTGTCATTACAGCAGTCACTTGAGCGGGAATCCACTTCTTTAATACCTCATTTGAACACAGATGGATACCGGCTCAAAACACCACCGGTATGACAGGGATATTGAGTTAAACTAACTAAACCTTATTCGCTTTAATAATCAGGTATTTTGCATTTTGAGACCAGACTAAACTCATTTGCTCCCAAAAATCGAGCAGCATTTCAAAAAATGCGATGTCATACTCTTTTATAATTGCTGTTTTATTAAGGCTGGTGGCTTCAACTAATTTCGACCAGGTTGGCTGAATTGCTTGCGTCAGGTCAATCACTTCAATATCCGTAAACCCCGTTTGTTTCAGTTGAGCCTTTATTTCACTTTCTGTTAGTAGTGATTTTGCTACGAAAGTTTCAGCAAGCATCGATTTGTTAGTATCAGCCACCTCATCTTTTAGAACCACGCCATCTGCGATCAATACTGTGCCGCCCGGTTTTAATACCCGCCATGCTTCAGCCAATGCTTCTTGATGACCAATATGATGGATCGATTCTAGTAACAACGCACCGTTAAATTGATGATCAGCATAAGGCAAATCAGACGCATCGCCCACACAGAAACTCGCCCTGTTGGAGACCCCTGACACTTCAGCCAGAGTTGAAGCCTTTGCTTGTTGCTGAGGGTTAATCGTGATGCCTTCAAGGTAGCAGTTTTTTTGCTTTACGATTTCAATGGCAGGAAGACCACAGCCACAACCAATATCCAAAAAGTTAGCACCTTTCGGGATATCGATCTGGTCAATCACAATCTGAGTTAAGCGCTTAGCTGCTTGAGCGAAACCCACATGAGGGTATTTATCGTCCCAATATCCCAAGTGGATCTGTTGCTGCGCCAATTCTTCAAAGAGTAGTACCGCAGGCGAATCATAATAAGCGTTAATATTGTCGTTGAGCTGTGTTGAATTGGTGTTGTGGGTTCCTAAATTTTGCATAATGTTACTCTCGTCACGTCCATCGTTGAGTGTTGTGATTCTATCCATTAACTTGTTGAAGCTTAACTCGTTGAACTTGGGCAAAAGTCTTTTCCGAGATCAACCCCGCTTCAGCATAGTTGTACAACCACCGCTCAGTGATAGCGGGGTCATCCATACTGATCTGGATCCCGGAACCTTCAAGCGCACCAATTAACTGACTACAATCAAAGCGTGTATTCCGCTCATACAACTCAGGTAATGTCAGTTCATGGCCCGGTGCTTCATGAATATGAAGGCTTAATAAAGGGTATAGTGGGTTCGTTTCTGGTATCTTTTTCAAGCGCTCTTTCCATTCGGAATAACTCACCAGCGCCAGAGGAAAACCAACATCCTGAATTTTCTGATAGATATCACCTACCGTGATAAACGATGGATTGCATAGGTGAAAAGTTTTCGCCGCGGTTGGGTTATGTGTGGCGACATAGCTTAAAACACGGCTTAGCTGATCTACTGGCGCCAAAGAAGCATACTCTTCCAGCACCGGCGCCGCGCCCATTTCGATACACCCGGCAATATATCGGGCAATATGGTCAGTAGTATTGGACACCCCCGTTTCAGAATGCCCCATAATATAAGCACTACGAAAGATGTTAATAGGAAGCCCTTTATCGCGAGCGTTCTCCATCATTTTTTCTGCGACCCATTTGCTCTGGCTGTAACCTAAACGCACATAATTTTCACTGTCTTCAACGCCTTCATTTTCATAAATCATCTCTCGTCCGGTAAAAAAACCAAGCGTTTCAAACACTGAAATACTCGAGATATACTGGAGTGGAATAATACGTTGATGACAGGCTAGACGAATCACTTCCTGGCTACCGAAAACATTCGGTTTTTTTAGGGTTGAATAGGAATCAACATAGTTGACCGCTGCACCATTATGAAAAATCATATCCACTGTACCGGCTAAGGCATCGAATTGTTCTTGATCCAGCCCTAAAAATTTCTTGGTAAGATCACCAGGAATAGCAATAATTCGACTTTTCTCGGCATTTGTAAGCGAAATTTTATATTGTTTCAGCGTGCCATAAATACGCTCTTGTGCATGGGCTGTATCCCTTGCACGAACCAAACAATGGAGAGTTGCTTTCGTGGTGCTCAGTAATTCTTTTATTAAAAAAGACCCGAAAAAGCCTGTCGCTCCGGTTAAAAAAACATGACCGGAAGAGTCATTAAGGTTTGGAGGAATATGCGCACGTCTTCCATTTAGCGAAATATCAAAATCCAACTGGGCATCTTCAGCTAACATCAATGGAGTTTTTTTCGCATTGCTGTTCTTTTCAGGTGCTAACCTTGCGTTTTCAATGTATTGAACAAAATCACCCATCACCGGATTCTCGTAAAGCACATGCATTGGCAGTTCAATATTGAGCGCCTGCTCTAAAGCAATAATCAAACGGGTACCTGATAACGAATCGCCCCCTAAACCGAAGAAATTCTGTTCGGGATTAACATTATTTAAGCCCAATACTTTGCCACAAATAGCTAGTATTGCTTCTTCAGTACCAGAACCTTTATTTAGCTCGTCCTGTGCGCTCTGATCCGAGGTATCGATAAGCTCAAAGGTATTTTTTATCGGCCATGCAAGCATTGATTGACGATCAACTTTACCATTAGACGTTATCGGGAAGTCACTCAGTTTTTCAAAATAACCCGGTATCATATATTGAGGTAGCTTGGCATCAATAAAGGCTTTCACTTTAAGCCAATCATGCTTTGCATAATCGACATAAGCAGCCATACCTTTTAGGCTCGATCCTATATTTTTATGCAACACTACCGCTTGATTAACCTGAGGGCATGAGCGCAAAATAGATTCAACTTCACCCAATTCAATACGGTGACCAAGTATTTTTACCTGATCATCAATTCTGCCAATATATTCAATTTCGCCATATTCATTGTAACGGCACAGGTCTCCGGTAAAGTACATTCGCTCGCCTTTAAAAAAAGGGTCTGGAACAAATTTCTCTCGGGTTTCTGCTGGTAAATTCAAATAACCTCTCGCAAGCCCTTCTCCCGCAACATGTAAAACGCCAGTTGTATAAGGGGGAACAATTTCCATGTTCTCATTCAGAATGTACGCCCGTTTTTGGATAATCGCTGAGCCGATTGGTATATTGCTGTTATAAGTCTTTTCAATTAAAAAACTGGTGGAGAATATCGTATTCTCAGTGGGGCCATAGTTATTACGAATTTTCAGGTGCGGGAAACATGAGCGAATACGGTTGATATGCTTGGCTGATAAAGCTTCACCCCCTACCATTAGCTGTGACAAAAACTCAAAAAAATCTGGCCGTGTTTCAGTCAATAAATTAAACAAGGCTGATGTCAGCCACGCAATTGAAATAGGACGATTGCGAACATAGTCGGCAAACGCATTAAAATCATGGACAACCTTTTCTGGAATAATGTGCAAGTCGAGACCGTTTAATAGCGCCCCCCAAATTTCAAAGGTTGCCGCATCAAATGAAATTGGCGCGGCATGTAATACTGAATCTGTCTGGCAAAAATTAACATAAGTCGTATCTTTAACGGTGCTGACAATATTCCTGTGCGTAATCATCACACCTTTTGGCTTGCCCGTTGAACCCGAGGTGTACATGACATAGGCTAAATTATCCGGACCAATCTGAATATTTCCTAAATTCGAGTTTGTTTCTTCATTCGCGGCAAGGTCATTTTGGTCATCAATAAACAAGCATTTTAATGGTCGCCCCAAAGATTCCTGTAACTTTTCTACCAAACTCTTATATTTCTTTTGAGTAACGACATAATTGACTTGGGCATCTTCAAAAATGACTTCGATACGCTCCAAAGGATAATCATTTGGGGCAAGTGGTAGATATGCTCCACCGGCTTTCAATACCCCCAACTGGCTGACAATGGCATCAATCGAACGCTCCATCAAAACGCCTACCAGATTTTCAATTTGAATATTTTGATTTATTAAAGCGCTGGCTAGTTCATCCGAGTGTCGATGAAGCTTTGCATAGGATATTGATTTGTCTGCATAAATTAGCTTTGAATGATGCTCGTTATTTTGAGCATATTCGGCAAATAAGGCATGGACGGTTTTCGTTCCTTGCGCAACCAACCTAGATTCTAGTAGACAAACTTGAGCACTCATTATTTCACCTTACTTTCAGCTTTTACATATTGGTGTCACCCATAGTGACACCATATTATTTAATGTCAACACTAGTGACACCAAATATTTCCCAAGTAAGACTTCTAGCACATTTTGATATAACCCCTATTGTTATCAACTCATTTCATGGCATGATTAACGTCATGGATGATTCAGAAACAAAACGACCTTATCAAATGTCCAAAAGGGCAGAATCTGCGGCGCAAACAGAGCTTGCTATTTTTTCAGCGACGGCTGAATTATGGCGGGAGCGTCCCTTTGCTGAGATTACCTTAGAGGCCATCGCTGAACGGGCGGGCGTTTCCGTTAGAACGATTATCCGGCGCTACGGTTCTAAAGAAGGTTTATTTGAAACCGGTATACAAAACAATGCAGCCAACATGAAAACTGACCGGGAAAAAGCGGAGGTGGGTGATATTGAAGGCGCAATACGCTACCTATTAGCCGATTATGAAACATACGGTGACGCAATAATTCAAACTTTAGCACTGGAAAACCAAATAGTTGCTGCGACAAAAGTACTGAAGGCAGGAAGAGTTTATCATCGCCAATGGTGTAAACGTATATTTGCGCCATTCCTACCATGTGAAACAAATAGTAGCTATGAACAACAATTAACGGCCTTTGTTGCGGCAACTGAGCTTTATTTGTGGAAGTTACTTCGTAGAGACTTAAGTTATGACCTTGTCCAAACACAAGATACATTTTTAAGGCTAGTGAATGGTTTAATTATTAGTTCCTGTAAAATAAAATGAGCATCACAAATATTTTTCTATCTAAAAACCCAAACTACAGAAGAGCATTGCACGATAGATTTTTGGCTAAACAACCCTAAGAACAGGTAGATTTCGGCTAAAAAAACTACCGGAATGACAGGGTTGAGAGACACATCGGAATAACAGCGCTGTGAGAGTTTAATGTGAAAACCGCACCGGAATAGCAGAGAGTGCGATTCTCATTTTTGCCAGATTTATTTAAAACTCTACTCGAAATAAGCCGCCACTAAAGAAAGAGGTGACGAGTAAATCCCCTTCATTAAATAATGACTCTCCAGCAGGAATATCTGACTGATAAACAATGCTACTTGGTATCACCGCCATTGGAACTGAGAAATAAAACTTCGCTGTTGTATTAAATTCAGCTGGCTTCAGAACTACAATAGATCCGGGAACCGATACCTTTGCATAAGCGATATAGCCATCATGAATAGCAAAATCATCGATCGTTGCAAGGTCAGCACCATCGAAGTGAAGCCTTGTTTCACTTGCTGAGAAATCAGTATTGATTTTAGCCTTAATAATATCTGATCCTCCCGCATAATAGAGTGTATCGCCTTCTATTTGTACACCATTGGGGAAAAACTCACTCCCTGAAATCCATGTTTCATGGCTAAAGTCCAGAAAGCTTGAGTTGCCATTATCTGTAATGGTGACTTGTGAAATGGCATCCCTATTGGGTGAAAGTGAAGCTTTACTATTACTTATATACAAACGCCCTGCATCATCAACAGCCATGCCATTTGCCATAAACCAGTTAGGGTCAAATGCAGCTTCTGAATCTTGTTGCATAAAGTTGCTGTCGGTCATACGCCCTGTTTTTATCAACTCTTGGTTCAATTCGGTGTTAACTTGAAACAGAGAAATATCTTCAGCACCTAGATTGAGAAAGCCACCTTCGTTGATACAAGCAGCATACAGCAGTGAATCTTTCGCTGTCAGACCGGCAAAACGGCAATCGTCCCCAAGGGTCGCACTGTTGATGCCACCGTTTACGGTTCCATCAGTTGTTCCCTTAACGTATTGGGTATGAGCATAAGACCCATCCGTATTTTTAGTAATCTCAAATATCCAACTTTCCTTGTCAGAATTTTCACCGACTACAAATAAGCGACCATCAGCCGTAAACGCACTATTTTCTGTTGCTCCCATTTCAGTATGCGAAACAGGTTCCGTTATTATGCATGCTTGTAATAAGCCTGTTAGCGTTACCAGCAGAGGGAGTTTAATTATTTTTTTCATGTTTAGTTACCTTTAATTGAGCAAAGCATAGAGCAAGTCTGCCCCTGTCATGCCATCATTTTTATTTTTGGTTCGTACTATTTAAGGAAGCGTTATTCTCTATTTTTATTATTTTCTACGTGATTGCCCCCAACAAGGAACAAGTACATAGATAGTGCAGAAGCGATAATTCACTTCCAAGTAATAAGTTCAAGATTGCTTATATACTCTAATATCCGAGTCTGTCAGATTTGATTTTTATTGTCCCCCGACAAATGGGGTATGTTTTCTATTTTTTAGCTTAGATGTCAGTAGACAATCCGCTCAACAAGTCAGATACTTTTACTTATATATCATGCGTTATAGATATCAGGAACATACTGTCATATGAATGAAAACATATCAGATAAGGAGCTGCTGGCAACACTCAAACGACTTGCGCACTTTGCTGAGTTTACAGATAGCCGATTTCGGATTCCATTTACCAAAATTCACTTTGGTATCGACTCAATCATTGGCCTGATCCCCATTGTGGGCGAAACAATCGGTCTTATGCTATCGCTATATTTGCTATTCGAAGCCTTTAAGTTGGGTGTATCCGGATCAGTTAAAATAAAAATGCTACGCAATATTCTGGTCGACTGGGTGATAGGTTTAGTTCCCATTGCCGGTGATATCGCAGATGTCGCCTTTAAAGCGAATATTCGTAATGTGAAGCTGCTTGTCGAGCATATTGATCAGGAACACCAAAGCCGAAAAGAGACCTTTGAACCTACGGAAGTGAATAAGAAATCAAGGTTTATGTTCATGCTACTGACAGCATTATTAATCGCCTTGAGTGTCTATTTATCTGTGGTGTTTATGGCGTTTGTTTAAGCAATTTGTTCCTTTAATTCACGTAACTTGACCAGCTTTTATCCTTGATCCAGCCCTATATTTATTCATATCTTCGGCTTATTAAGAAACTCAATTATGTCATCTTTTTTCATCGGGCGAGCAAAATAGTAACCCTGAAAAATATCGCAACCATGAGCTGCGAGCATATCGGCCTGATCTTTTGTTTCAACGCCTTCTGCAACAACCGGAATAGCTAAACTTTTGCTGAGATTAATAATGCTTTTTGCCAGCAGCCAATCCTGCTTATTCACAAGAATGTCATTCACAAAACTACGGTCAATTTTCAATTCATTAATAGGCAGTTTGCTCAAGACGCTCAGAGACGAATACCCTGTTCCAAAGTCATCCAGAGAGACATAAATACCAACTTTTTTGGCATGGAAAAGTATATTTTTAGCTCGATCAAGGTCTTCAATAAGCAAACTTTCTGTTACCTCAATCATGAATGTAATCCCCTGACGGTCATACTTTTCCAAAGTTACAATGAGGTTTTCTATAAACCCGTCACTTAACAGCTGTCTCACGGACACATTCACTGACAAGCGTAGTTTAATCGCCCTTGGCGCAGTTTTACGTGATATTTCAATACATTCAGACATGGCGGTTTCAATGACAAATTGCCCAATGGCATGAATTGAGCCATTTGCTTCAGCAACACTTATAAATTGGTCTGGAGGAACAAAACCCAATACTTCACTATTCCAACGAATCAAAGCTTCAAGACCCAGTACTTCATTACTTATTGCATCAATTTGTGGCTGATAGACCATTGAGAACTCATTTCGTTTAAGTGCATGACGAAGTTCTTTTTCTATGTCTGCAACTTGTTTTGCTTTTTGCTCCAGATTTTCGGAATAGAACGCTATATCCTCTTGCTTACGTTTGGCTTCATACATGGCCATATCAGCTTTACGTAGCAACTCATCAAGGCTATCACCATCTTTTGGTGAGAGTGCAATACCGATATTGGCATTAACTGAGAACTCTAAATGCCCTAAAGTAATCGTTTTATTTAATTGGGTTAAAAATTCATTGCAGTCATTAGTTAATGCTTCTTTATCTTTTTCAGGCCCAAGAATAATGAACTCGTCCCCACCCTGACGAATGCATAAACACCCAGAAAATGACTTGGTAATCCGTACGGCAACTTCGCGTAAAATTCTATCACCCGTTGAATGCCCATAGAGGTCATTACACGCTTTAAAATTACTCAAATCTATAAACAAAACAGAAAATCGCCCCTGATATTTTTCACTCCAGATAGAAAACTCCCGACTAAGAAATCGACGATTTGGTAAGGCTGTTAATGAATCATGCTCCACCTGAAAGGCCAGAGAGTCTTTCGCTTCATTTTGTAAACGGCCATTAAACCGAAAAATCAAAAAAAGACCAATATTAAATACCGTCAGAACTACAAGTAACCAGAAGGAAGGGGAGATCATTTCAGCAAGAAGTGTTTTAACGAGCGTACTGGTTATAGTGTAATGTTCATACACTGTGTCATAAGTAATGATACTAAAATGAAGCACTCCCTCTTTATTGGGTAACATAATTTGGGCTGATTTTTGACCAGTGCGTATATCTTTCAGGCTCAAGCCAGCCTGTTTATTGAGCAGGTCATCCACCAAAGTGGTCAGCCTTTCAGACACGGCGTTGTCATACCACTCACTGTACTGTTCTTCTTTGAGAAAGGAGACATACTGTCGGTATAAATCTTTTCTTACCACAATAAGCTTCAAATGAGCAGGTAAGCTATCGCTAGACCAAAGGCTATGCACGGACCCTAAACGAATCGCTGCACCCATTACTGCATTCACCTCCCCCCGTTCATTTTTAATACTCAAAAGAATCGGAATCACCCACTCCTGAATGGCCTTCATGAAATAGGTTCTGCCCATCACCAAGCGATCACTCGTAAGTGCTTGTTCAAATGTTGCTCGGGTATTTTCTTCAGCTAATAAATTCACCGCAAGTTGGCGGTTGATATTCGAACTATTCAAGATGAGTTCACCTGCCGCACCAGCTAAACTAACTGCGGCAAATTCGCTATTTGTATCTCGTGCCTCATCAGCCATTAATTGCGCTAACTTCATATCACCAAGTTCAGTGAGTTCGACTAAGCGTTTGCCCAACACGTTAAGCATGGTTTCATTCTTACGAAGTAAAGACTCCATAGAATTGGTAACAAGGTTATTGGCATAGGTTTGTTCTGTATTAGCATCACGCTTTATATCCACCCATTTAAGGTATAAAAAAGTAGTTGCGGCTAGAAACGAAAAACCAACAATAAAAAGATAGGTGCGCCATAAGGCCTGATTATTATATGTATTCATCTATTCAATATAGTACACATTACAACACTGTTCAGGTCACTTACGCTCTTTTAACAAACATGTATTACTCACTTTTGGCTGCCCTACAAACAACCTAGCCATGCAAAGGCCTCATACTGTTTTTTTGAATTCACTTGGGCCAACCTCCATCCACCGTTTGAAAGCGCGAGTAAAAGCACTCGTACTCGAAAAGCCAAGCCGAAAACCGATTTCTTTTACTGTCATGGATGTTCCATTCAGCATCCGACAGGCATCATCCCGTCGAATCACATCACTGATTTGCTGAAAGCTTGTTCCTTCTAACTGCAAATGCTTTTTAAAAGCACTCAGGCTCATATGGAAGTGCTTAGCGGTCACCACTAAATCAGGTAATTCTTCGCCTAAATAACCTCTCAAATAACTATGCACTCTAGCACTCAGCTTCCTAGTACCATTTCTATCTTGTTGTTGAAGCTTCTTCTTCAGCATCATAAGAATTTTTGAATTAGCGCCATATACGGGTGTATCAAGCATTTCATACTCAATGACCAATTGATTCTGCTCTTTGTCAAAAGAAACCGGGCATTGAAAACAGTCATGATAGTGCTTCTCAGAAGTTAAAGGTTCATGCTGAAACGCCACCATTTTCAACTTCATTCCTTTCTGTTTATGCGGTCCTGCTAACAAACGAGCAAACTGAATCGCAGAGGCGAAGTCCAACTCAACCATTGGCTTCATAACATCCAGATTAAATGTATTTTCAACATGATAAATTATCTCATCACCTTTACGCTCAATCGAAGCCAACAACCCTTTATTTAACCTATGTTTGTATTGAGCGGCTAGTTCTGTTGCTTCAAACAAGGTTCGGGAATTCATCAGCATATAACCCACCAAACCATAATCTGAAGGGTGAATATTTCTACCCACCTGTAAACCAAAACCATAATCCCCAGTTTCACCAGCAATCAGTTTGGTTAAATGAGTTAACTCCTTTAATGTTATCTGCCTTTCAATGTAGTTATTTAAAAAACTATTTGCATGCTGGTAATCCAGCTTTTTGTTTGGCGATTTAATTGCGCTCAAATAACGACTTAAAATCACTGCATAGGTACTTGATAAGGTGACAGAAGATTTATGATCGTTAGTCATGACCTGCTAGCCTCGATTTATTTCGATAAATTGTAGAACTTTCCCGAAATAGGTATCGGCAGCAGGAAAGCGTGCACACTAGATTTGTTTTTTATTTTTATAGCAATATCGTTTAGTGCCAGCCTAGGTTATGTTCAAGCGGGTTATAAGGGTAGATCAAAGCGTGCCATCATGTTATCAATAAGCGCCAGAACCGAGTTTATTGTAATACTTTGAACTGAGTCTCACTTTTATTCTGAACGTATTCACTTGGTGTGAGCCCTTCATTCTGTTTAAAAAAACGAATAAAGTTGCTACTTTCAGAAAACCCCAAGCGATAGGCTATTTCTTGAGTTGACGCTATATTTTTCAGCAAATATTTTTTGGCGAGCTCCATACGTGCTGCGATTAATATAGATTTGAAACTCGTATTTTCAGCCTTAAGTTTACGCTGCAATGAACGTTTACTTACATTAAGTTTGTCAGCAAGATCATTCATTTTAGGCGTCCCTAAAGGGAGTAGCTGCAGTAAAACGCTACGGACCTGATCTTCAGTTGCCTGCTCGTCTTGCTTTAGACTCTCACTAGCCAGATAGTGCTCCATGACTTCAGACAAAGAGGGATTTGCACTGATAATTTCTTCCTCTAGAATATCTGCAGAATAGAATATTGTGTTGTGATTTGCATTGAACTCAACAGGACAGCCGTAAAAGGCCTCATATACTTCACAATTTACTGGTTGTTCCCGGTTTAGCGTGACAAGAGTCGGTACTATTTTATTAACGCAAAGAGTCGGGGCATGCTTTGTTACCAAGCCAAAAGCAGTATCTACATCTTCATTTTCGAGACTTAAATCATCAAACAAACTTAAGACGGTTATTTCAATATCTTTAGTTAGTTTAATATGTAGATGGGATAATGACGCAACCAGTCGGTAATAGCGCTCCAGCAATTTCAAGGCTTGCCTAATATTTTTACATGCTTTAATAGAAGTCAATAAAGCATCGATTGAAGAGTCTTGAAGATGATCTACAACCTGAAGGCTAAAGGCTTCGTTCTTTGTTGCCTCTTTTGCCGAACGCCATATTTTATTAACCAACTTTTGCGACACACGCTGCTGCCCACCTTCAAGAGAGCAAAGTTTCAAGTCGTGTTGAGTAAATATTTTCTCCGAGTCGATTCCATGAAACGCTAACGCTCGATGAATAGCAAAAACCCACGAAGCCGTCGTAGTGCGCGTCATAGCATGTAATGTTTGAGGCATTAGTACGGTCTCTTATTATTTTCTAAACATCATAGTTTTTTTAATCTTATAAAGTCCAGTGCCGATTATTTCGCTCACCCTGAAAACAAAGATCACCATGATTCAAGCCAAAGAAGCAGGTCATATACTACGTTATTCACTCTCTATAAACCTAGACCAATCAGCTCCAATTATTGCTTTATTAGCTCTAAATACATGAGTTCGGATTCATACCTAAAAACACTTGTTATGATATTTCTACTTCGAAATAAACCTGATTAATTAAGCTCTGAAGCCGTATACCAGAAACCCTTAAAAATTAATCATGGTGATAACTGATAAAAATATCGAAGCATAGGAGCAGTAAAAAAAAGGACAAAACTATAAAAAAATACACATAGGAATCACTTCAATGAAACTAACAAAAATATCTTTATTGGGTCTAGCACCTGCATTTGCTCTTTGCATTGCAATGACATCAATGCAAGCCCAAGCTCTACCAGGAAAAGCAGTGGCTGGCGGAGATAGCATCACGATGGCATTTGCGGCTGACTGCCGTTATAACCGCTACTTTTGGGATCTGTTCTGCTTACTAGGTGGCGATCAACCCGAGCACTCCTGGTTTGATGGAAACAGCTCAAGCGTTGACAGCGTACATGATAAGTATAAGCAACTGGATAACACGATATCCGCAAACAAAAACGCTGCAGCGTCTGGCTCTGAAATGCGTGGAGGCAGTAATAATTTCGCAACTCAGGCTGCAAATATCGTCGCTCAAAGCACCGTGGCAGACCATGTTGAAATAGCACTTGGTGGGAATGATATTTGTAACCGTGGTTGTACTGATCCTAACAATTGCGCAGACCCTCTCTATACCGAAACAGAGTGGCGTTCATCCGTTCAAGCAGGCCTTAATACTTTAGTTTCTGGTTTGCCAACCGGCTCAACCGTTTATCTGGCTGGCGTGCCTCGCGTTCAAGATTTACGCGCAGCAGGTATTGCTAAGCAGGCAACCAGCAGCCGCATTCGATGTGAATCAGTATGGAGTAGTTATGATGTCTGCAACATTGCGACCAGTGGCAGCACTTTAAATGGTGAGAGCCATGCAACGCGCTTTGCCGCTTTAGAAATTGCACAGCGTCGTTACAACGAAATTTTGTTGGAAGAAGCAGGTGCTTATAACTCTAACTCAAGCGGTCAAAACCCTCGTGGTATTGAAGTCATCTCAAACTATGTTGATGAAAGCACAGCCTCTACCGGCACCTTCCGCTTTACTAAAGATGACATAGATGGTGGGGACTGTTTCCACCCTAGTGTATCAGGCCAAAACAAAGTGGCTGACTTAATGTGGAATAACAATACTGACAAATAGGAATTGATAACATAAAGGCATTTCCGGCAGCACTGACGCTGCCGGTATTTTTAATAAATTTCGAAACGCGCACACTAACAATAATAAAAATAGCAGGTGAGATATGCAACAGGTTTTACGGGGTTTAGCGGTCGGTTTATATTTACTGATTTTGAATGGATGTGATGAATCAGCAAACGTAAGTAATACCTCGCAGGCATCTTTTTCAGCGGTTTCAACCACAGCACATCAAACCGACGACTCTAGCGAAAGTATCATTGCAACCATTGGGGATAAATCACTGACGCAAGCAGATATTGATCAAAGTATTCAGCTAAAACTCTACGATCTTGAATGGGCAAAATATGAGTTAAGAAAAGAGTCTCTAGCCACACAAATTAAAAACAATCTCAACCCAAGTACCGATCATCAAAAAGCCATCAACATTTCACTCAGGCCACCCACACCACCACGATTGCTGGTCGATATTGACGGACAGCCAACAACGGGGCCAACAAGCGCACCTATCATTTTAGCCGTATTTTGTAATTATCAATCCATACACTGTGGACGAATGCAGTTTGTATACCAGCAATTAGTTGAAGCTTATCCAGACCAGCTCAGGTTTGTCTATTACGACTTTCCTCAAGGTTATCACCGCAATGCCGGCTCAGCGAGTAATGCTGCCCGATGTGCTCAGCAAGAAAATCAATTTCTGGCTTTTCATAAAGCATTATGGGCCCATCAAAACGAGCTAAACCAGAATTTATTCCTTCGTTTATCATCTCAATTGAAGCTACCTGAAATGCGTTTTGATGAGTGCGTAACTGAGCATCACTTTGCCTATCAAATAAGCAAGAATATAGAAACGGCAGAATTATTGGGTTTTGGAAATGTACCCGTAACACTGGTAAATGGTTTGTATTTGAATGGGCCAAAGAGTTTCGACACCTTTCGCTTTTTTATAGATCTAGAATTAGAAAATGCAAAACTAGGTTCACCCAATCAACTACAGTCAGTTCAACAGGGTAACGAACCATCACTGAACATAGCTGAAAACCAGCAGGACAACTCATACACAGTGAAGACAAATGAACCAGTAGAGTTCGAAGATAGCCTTGAAAATGACATCGAGACGCCCCCCATAGCAGGGCTCGAATACACTCCAAGAGGTATCGTCGCAGCAAAAGGAGAAACACCTATATCACGCGACTGGCTTGATGAACAACTAATATATGAAACAGATCTGCGTGAGCACTTCCAACCAGCTGAACATGAGGTAGAAGGCGTACATGTTATGCGCTTGAGTAACATTGAAAGTAATGATTTCTACCAGACGCTTGGCTTAAAAGAAGGCGACGTAGTTTTACGCGTCAATGATGAATGGGTACATGAGGCACAAAACAACCTGTTCGCAAAACTGGAAGACGAGCAAGAAGTGTCAGTGGTACTGATGCGCAAAGGCTTACCTGTACATTTACGTTATGCGATTAATTAGTCGCATCACTCAGAAATACCTGAAGACAAACCAAATACATTGATACTTAATCTAAGGTCGAAAGCCATGCTCTCATAACGTTTTCGCTATAAAGTGAACGTATTTCTTTGTGGTTAGCTGAATCAATAGTTAAGGTTTAACAGTAAATATTTGGGTCCCCTATATCACTACTGGATTATCTGTTCCTGAAAGCACATACTGTTTCCTTATATATGGAAAACACTGGAGGATTCCTCATGTTTTTAGTTAAGTTCCCTATATTTATAGCACTCACCATTTTAATAACGGCATGCGCCACTTCTCAGTCAATCAACATTGAGACTTCCCCTCCAGGCGCAGCAATTAGCGTAGATCAGGAATATATAGGTCGCTCTCCTACTACAGTGGATATTTCTGATGTTGACGACATTAGAAACCTACGAATAGTGGCGGAAAAAGCTCAGTTTAATACATCATCAAAGACGCTGAAAAAAAAACGGAACGGTCTATTTCCTGAACAGGTTTTTCTCAAGCTCGATCAGCCCGTTAACTTAATGGGAGGAGGGAGTGGCCAGCAACAAGGTGGTCAGCAAACAACAATACAAGGCCCAACGATTATAGTACCCGGCGTGAATGGCGGAGCGGCACAGGTTATCCAGCCTAAATAGACTCGCTAACTCATAGTACTATTATAAAGAGCTCTAATCATGCAGTGCTCGTAATACCGCTGCGAGCATTTGCTTTGTTCAGCATCCGCCATTGAACAAACGTCTAATGACTCTTCTTCTGAAATACAAACACCGACGTTTCGACATTGTAACTTCTATCGGGCACAATTAAATTCAATCACGTTTCGCCCTCCACCCCGGAATTCATTTTTAAGGAATGCACTCAACACCTGATAGTGCGTAAAGGAATAATAATGAACAAGTATTTTGTTATCGCTGTATTCTTACTTTTTACTTGTCATACAAATATCGTATTTGCAGAGAAACTTGGTGAGTTTGAAAAAAAAGCCACTTCAGAAAGCCTCAAGTCTGCTACAACAGTGCGATACAAAAGCGAAGATGATAATGAAGACCGCTCACTTTTGGGGGATATCTTTGGCGTGTTCTTTGATGCCATTTTCGATGGCATACTTACCACAGGAAAATATAGTTTCTATAAAGCTGAAAGCTCTTTTACCTCTGAAGAACACCCTGAATTAAAACCGCGCAACAATGGCCAACGCCTTGTTCCATTTTTACGTTTTGATGCCTTGTTTGGTAATTTTGAATCTGCCATTGAGCTTCAGGATTATATGACAGAAACTGGATATGGAGCCTTCAGTTTTTCTTATCGATACTCCCGCTTCGACGAGCAGTCCCCCTCTGACCAACTAGTGTTGGAGCAGTCGTTTTTAAATTACCGAATGACTTTAGGTGATAGAACTCAACTCGATTTTGGGTTTGGAAACTACAGTTTAAAAGGAAATAAAGATTACTCAGACTCTGCGTTTCGTTTAGGCTTCGCCTGGATTGGTGATCGTCATTTTGGGATGGAGTATAACTATGTATTCACCGAGGGTGACGAACTAAAGATCAGTGATCAAGAAATTGCATTGCTTTATAGTCACGATTATATCTCTTTAAAAACGTCTTATCGAATAATCCACGGTGGATCAGCTGACCTTAGAGGCCCTGCATTAGGTTTATCTTTTCACTTTTAACAAAAAGACGCCTCCCGTCACTCTAGGGTGGGCCATGAATTGGCCCTGTATATCATGCGCTTATCAGTGATAACTATTTATGAAAAGGGCAGACTGGTTTAGTGCCATGCCAGACAGGTAAAGCCATATCTTCCGGGTCTTCATTGGGGCCACCCGTTCTGCTTTTAAAGGAGCCTTCATTAATGGTTAATTTGATCAATGCTGTTGCCTTTCGTTCGTTTGGATTTGGTGGGCGAATACGCTCCCACCTTCCCGATTCTAACTGATCAATGATTGATTTAAAGGCATGGTCAAATTCCTCGGCATCAGTGACTCGTTCTCCAGAACAATACACCACGGCAGACCGGTAATTTGTACTATGGTGAAAAGCCGATTTCGACATCACCCATTCACTGCTTTCTGCAAGCGAGATACATACCTCTTGTCCGGATTCAATCAAACGCTGCAAGCGGCTTTTGTTCGCGACATGTAAGTACAGATGACCTTCCACTCTCCAAAGCGTTATTGGAATAACAAATACTTGACCATTCACTACAAAGCCAACATGCCCCAACTTAAGGTCATCAATAAGCTGAAATACGTCCTCTGCATTATAACTAGCTCGTTTTGCTACGCGTTTTACCCGGCTTTTTTGTGAATAGGACAATGTTTCACTTTCACCACTCATACCTCTCTCCTGCGCTCATCTGTTTATCAAAGAATTGTTTAGCTGTTCTGAAGTGGCTATTTTTAAGTTAAACTGGCTCTCTTAAAAGATCCAGTTATTATATTTTTATAGGTCCAGATCATGGAGATGCCCTCTTTTCAATCGATTCAGTTTACTGATCAATTACCTTTGCAAGCGCAACTGCAGACTCACCTTAAGGATTGGATATGTGAAGGCAGGCTTTCCCCCGGTACAAAGTTACCTTCATCTCGCCGACTTTCAGCCGAACTTGGAATTAGTCGAAACACTGTTACTCTCGTCATTGAGCAACTTCGAGCAGAGGGTTTTTTAGAGACCTTTCCGGGAAAAGGTGTGTATGTGGCAAAAAGTCTTCCCGTTAACATCTATGGCATTAAACAGATTGACTGGCAGTACAAAAAAGCCCAAGCAAAGCTATCAGACTTTGCCAACAAACTGGCATCGAAACCACTGACGGAGCATAGTCAAACACTACCATTTTCACCTGGCGTACCTGACCTTGACGCATTCCCGTTTAAAATCTGGAATAGTTTGCAACGCCAACATCAAATGCGAACATGCCTAATGGGCTATGATGGTAATCAGGGATATAAACCCTTAAGAGAGGCGCTTGCAGAATATTTAAGGTTATCAAGAGGCGTACGATGCCATTCAAACCAAATCATTATTACCCAAGGGGCGCAGCAAGCCATTAGTCTATGCGCCCAGATACTCATTAATGAAGGCGATGATGTATTGATTGAAAACCCCGGGTATATGGGCGCCAAAAAAGCCTTTAGAGCAAGAGGTGCAACACTGACTCCCTGTCAGTTGAGTGAGAATGGCTTGGATATAAACTCGTTAGTAGCTATCAGCCATAAAACAAGACCTTATAAATTAATGTATTGCACCCCGACACACCAATACCCGCTAGGCGGTATCTTACCCGCGACAGACCGCTTAAAACTTCTCGATTGGGCAGCACAAAATAATACCTGGATCATCGAAGACGACTACGATAGCGAGTTTCATTTTCACCACAAACCTGTTGCGGCATTGCAGGGTATGGCAAAAAACACCCCGGTTATCTATATGGGGAGTTTCAGTAAAACACTTTTCCCGGCCCTCCGCTTGGGCTATCTTGTCGTACCTGAAGAGCTGGCCGATACATTTGTCAAAGCCAAGAGTTTTATGAGTGGAGAATCGCCGCTCCTACCTCAAGCGGTAATTGCTGATTTTATTCATGATGGACACTTCATCCGCCACTTGAGACGCATGCGTCAGCTTTATCAGGAAAAGTGGCACCATTTGAACCAGTTGATACAAGATATACTCAAAAACAAAGTAACCATCATCGCAAAGAGCGCCGGTATGCACTTGGCGGTTGAAATACCTCACTGTGATGACAAGCATCTTTCAATTGTATTGAAAGAAAAGGGTTTTGGGAGCTCACCACTTTCATCTTACTATCTTGATAAATCAAAGATGACCGGTCTAGTGCTTGGCTTTGCCAATACAAGCCAACAACAACGTGAGAACCTTGTGGCAATGCTTTCTAATCTCATAGATAAAGACTTATAGCAGTCTGATTTTGAATAACGTAAGTTGAGTATTTCTTTGTAGATTTTTACATATAATGAACCCTAACCTATAATCTTCTATAGATATCACTTTTGTTTTAAGAAATTTCAACATACAGCGATGAATTTATGCCTCTCTTTTTCAGGTTTTATCTGGTTGTTCTATTATTGTTATTCCCCCCTTTCTTGTTTGCCAAGCAGGATCTGAGAGTTGGCGTGGGAAATTTCCCCCCATTTTTTATTGAAGAGGGTGAAAAAGGTCTGTTTTTAGATATTACAAAAGCAGTCTTTAAATTAATGCCGGAGTATGATGCAACATTTACTTTTATGAGTAATAGTAAATTGTTACATGAAATAAATGATAAGACAGGTGACATTGATGTCGCTTGTAATATTTTTTCGAGTTCAAAGACTGATGCTTACTTATCTGAGCCACTATTTCGTTACACCGATGTTGCCGTGTCAAAAAAAGAAAATAATTTCATTATTAATGAAATCACAGATCTGAAAGATAGGTCTATTTCGGCCTATCAGGGCGCAGTAGACCTATTGGGCGACGAATTTAAACAAATGGCGCAAAAAAATGAGCGTTATACCGAACATGGGCTACCCAGTAAAACGACCTTGCTGCTTGCAATGGGAAAGAAGGACGTACGCATTGGTGATGTTTTTATTTTTCTATACGATTTAAGTAGTTACAAGTATAAAAAAAGAGGCATAAATGCCAACGATTTTAATATACATCGACTTTGGTCTGATGTGTTTACGCACATGGCTTTTAAAGATGAATCTATTCGGGATCAAGCCAATAAAGCGATACTTGAGATTCAAAACAATGGCGTCCTTCAACAAATATATAAAGAATATGAAGTCTATCTCAGGTTCGAGGAGTCAGCGCAATAAGTTTGCGTTGACTGGCTATGCTGCCGCCCCTTCAAAAGTCCAATTTTCGATCACCGCTTTAATATTTCCTTTGTTAACTTTCACCTGCTGCTGAAAACGTTCTTTATACGCCAAACCCAAGTTGATTCCCATGACGACTATATTTTCAATCCGATAGGTTTGGTCCTTGCCTTTATGAAGCGCATAAGAAACATCGTATTGCGAACCGCCAGCAGACTTGATCTCAATATTCACTTTGGCTTTTTTAGCATTTCTAGGGTTTAAGGTGGCATTTACAACTGCAATTTCAACCTCATTATTGTCTAATAATACTTGCGCATAGGTCTGATACAGACTGCTTTTAAATACACTAATAAATTGTAATCGTTGTTCTTTAGAGGATTTTCTCCCATATTTCCCCATTACTTTTAGTGCAATTCTTTTGAAGTCTATAACTTTACTTAATTCAATATTCAAATCGTGATAAAACAGGTCTGCATCGGATTTATATTCCGCTTTATGTGCCTTCAATTTAAATACAAGCTGATCCATAGAAGCTGAAATGTACTGTTTCAATTCTTCATTTGTCTGGACGGTATCAGCGACTGACCATGATGGAAAAACTAATACCCAGCTAGTTAATAAGATATAAATAAACTTTATAAATGATTCATTTACTTTGATGTTCATCTCCAATTTCTCCACATGTTATTACGCTGATTTATCCGTTCTGTTACCTGAAGCTCGACCTGTTAGAAAAACGACAAAGGGCACGCAGTATGTTAATAGAGCAGGTAACCACCTAAAATGCTGGTCGCCAAACACTGCATCGTACTGATTTATAACAACCAGCACGCTGCCTACTAACAAAGCGATGCTTAGCGCCGGTAATAACAAAGTGATGACTGACGCCTCCTTTTTCATGCTGTTATCACACTCTCTAATTTCGTTTGTTGTTCCACAAGTAACTCAAGATCGATCAATTTATCGTGAGCATCGCGAAAAGCAGTACGTACGCCTTCCTCAATAACAGGGTGGTAAAATGGCATTCCCAGAATTTGTTCAACAGTTAACTGTTGCTGCACAGCCCAAGACAACAAGTGCCCAATATGTTCAGCTGAAGGGCCAAACATTTCGGCGCCCAATAATATCCCGGTATTTGAGTCGACAAATAGTTTAAGTATGCCCTTGTTTTTGCCCATCACCCGGCTTCGCCCTTGCCCCTCGAAACTGACTTCACCCACCACATAATTTTGCCCATACTTCGACTCTAGTTCAGAAAAACGCAAACCTATTTGAGCAATTTGTGGCTCCGTAAAAACGACCCCTAATGGTGTACGGCGTTCACCGGCTTTTACTTCTGGAAATTTAGCGGCATTTTCACCTGCTATTTTTCCCTCATCAGCGGCTTCATGCAAAATAGGTAAATCATTGTTTGCATCGCCGGCAATAAAAATATGGGAAGGCGTCGTGTGCATCACTGTTTGCATTGTTAATTCATCATAAAGCGGTACGCCTTTTTCGCTTAACACCAGTGAGGTATTTTCCAGCCCTAGCTTAGAAATATTCGGCTTTCGACCCGTTGCAGCCAATACATACTCATAAACAGCGACAACTTGCTCACCCGCTTCATTTCGATACGTCACTTCTACACCGTCAGAGACTTCATTCACATGTTCTAATGTGGCATTAAGCTGCAAATCAAATTCATCCTGAAAAGCCTGCTGCGCATAACGTTTAATCTCAGGGTCAGATAATCCGCCAACTGAATCACTTCGCCCAATCACCGTCACATTTACACCCAAACGACTTAATGCCTGACCAAGCTCAAGACCGATCACGCCCGGACCGGAAACAAACACTGACTCAGGTAAGTCTTGCCACTCAAAAACATCATCATTAACGATCAAACGCTCACCTGCCCCGCTTAGCAATTCTGGAATGAAAGGGCTTGAGCCCGTTGCGATCACAATTTTATCGGCGGTCAACTCAGTGTGATCATCTATAAGTAAAGTGTGGTCATCTTTAAACGTTACATAACCACGAATACGATGATCAGGGTTAAAACCTTCAACCGATTCAACAACGAAACCTACAAAACGATCTCGCTCTCGTCGAACACGTTCCATGACAGCTTTTCCATCGATATCAACAGCATTTACTCTCACACCGAATTGATCTGAATGCCGAGCATGATGAGCCGATTCTGCGGCAGCAATTAACAACTTGCTTGGCATGCAACCCACTCTTGCGCAAGTGGTGCCATAAGGACCGCCTTCAATTAATGCAATGCTATTAGTGTGAGCAAGCGCGGCACGATAAGCACCCATGCCTGCGGTTCCGGAGCCAATAATTGCTACTTCAACATGTTGCTTTTTCATCGATTCGTCTCTTCTTGATTCATTGATTCTGATTAAGCCTATTAATTACTAGGCAGTGGCTTTAGCAGTTTCTTTTTGTGCTACATCGTTACGCTGTAAGAACTGGATAATATCTCTAGACTCATATAACCAATGAATTGTTCCATTGTCAGTTTCAATTTTTAAACAAGGCACTTGAGGTTTTCCGCCACCCTGTATTAGCTCTTTTCGAAATGCGGGCTCTTTCAAAATGTCTTTTTGTTCTATTTTCTGCTCACCCAGATGCTTAATGGCTTCACGCGTAATACCGCAAAAAGGACATGACTGATAGTGATACAGCGCCAATTTTTTTACTGACTGATTTTTGGATTGATCATTCTTCATCATAAGCTCTCTATCTGTTAGCACTGTTGAATACCTTGCTGATGGAAAACATTATCGAGATATTCATGAAAACAAAATATGATACTTTTGAGCCAATTATTGTCATTTTGACGTGTTTAAGTTCAAAGCAGATAATTGAGAAACAAAACATTGGGTGGTTGAACGGGTGGATTAACAACAATTTATTCAGGCGTTAAAGCGCCTAATACTGGGTGCGAGCTTAGAACTTGGTCGACTCACGTAAACCCTGCTCATTCAAACAATTCCCCCTTAAGCGCTCAGTGATTCAACAATATTAACTACTTATCCCAACAGCGGTAAATGTCCGGTTTTGACAAGAATAACTGTCTCTTCATCCACAAAGGGGTGGTGCTCGCTTAAGTGGGGGCTACGCATCCAAGTATGAGCCGGATACCGCCCATGCTCATCACAAAATTCACCCGACAACACTAAAATCTCTTCGCCTCCAAAGTGACGATGGGCTTGAAAAATTTCTTTAGCGGGCCACTTCACTAGCGCTACATGTTCATGTTCGTATTCATGAAGAGGCATCACTTGTAAGCCACCGATACCTGGCAGCCAATTTGTGGTCGTAGTATCAATACGAACAAACTGATCATCGTGCTTATTGAATTGGTTGAGTTTTACAAATATGGTACACCCTTGTTCACTAAATGGCGTGTGTTGGCTTCCTGGCGGATTTCTAATGTAAGTGCCCGCACCATAGTCGCCCGTTTCGTCAGAGAACACGCCTTCAAGCACCAAAATTTCTTCACCCATTGGGTGGGGGTGAGCGGTAAAACTCGCCCCTTTTTCATACTTAACAATACTGGTGACATGCCCTGCCAATTCCTCTGAGCGGGCAAGTGGCTTACGCAATACACCGGCAGAAGGACTCGTCAACCAATCCATCTGCGCTGTCTCGATGACGACTTGTTTATTAAAATCCAGATTCAACATAATAAGTTCCACTCAGAAAATTGTTTTCATTTAATGTCTGACGCCCTTTAAGGGGAATTAGTTCCGCCCAGCCATGACACCGCCATCTATATCCCAAATAGCCCCAGTCACCCAACTGGCTTTATCTGACAATAAAAATGTAATGGTTTCAGCAATTTCACTTGCTTGACCCACACGACCAATAGGATGAAAGGCATTAAAACCTTCAAGCGCTTCATCGACTTCAGCCGGGTCAATAAATGATTCATAGATAGGTGTTTTAACCACCGCAGGAGAAACTGCGTTAACTCTAATGCCCTCGTCAGCTAATTCCATTGCCATGTGCTGGGTTAAAGCATGCAGCCCTGCTTTGGCCATTGAGTAAGCCGAAGAAGGTGTCGCTTTAACTGCTTGCTTTGCCCACATTGAGCCGACATTCACAATACTGCCACCTCGTACATCACCATTAGACATATTCTTGGCAACCGCTTGTGAGATTTGGAATATCGCCTTGTTTAATCCCATATAAATTTCATAATCATCAAGCGTATGCTCTACAAATGGCTTTGGACTAAAGTAACCCGCCGCATTGACGAGATAACTGACATTGACACCCTCATCATTGATAAACGCCAGCAAAGTTTGAATACCTTCTTGCTGATAAAGATCAGCGCGAATCGATGATGCTTTACCTATCGATGTTAATTCATTGATTGCCTTTTCAAGCTTCGTTTGATTTCGACCGACAATAACGACCTCAACACCTTGTGCTGCTAAAAGCTTTGCACTTTCTAGTCCCATACCACTTGAACCACCAACGACTAATGCAATACCTGTTTGATTAAAGCTCATTTTCATTCTCCAACATTTGTTTTCCGGGTTTGTTTTCTTCGATTTGCTGTAATAATCTTATGCAGTCGCGAAGCCTAAAAAAAGTAGGCACAATTTGGTTGGGTAGGTACAAAGTGGTACATCTTTATGAAATCATTAGAAAATAAAATTTCAAGAAAATCATCGCCTGAAAAATCAGCGCGTATGGTTGAAACCATTTATGGCTGTAAATGGTCACTGACGGTGTATCAGTTATTAGATCAAGGCATAAATCGACCCGGCGAAATGGTTAGAAATGTTGAAGGCTTAAGTACCAAAGTACTCAATGCCTGTTTAAAGAAGAATACTGATTTTGGGATTGTTGAGCGCATTGCATTTAATGAAATCCCACCTCGGGTTGAATATAAAGTCACGCCTTTTGGTACGAAATTTATCCGTATACTAGACGAGCTTGAGAAGCTTCAGGACGATATTGATCAAAGTTTTTAAGGGCTGTTTATGCCGGAAGTTCACCCAAAATTTGTATCAGCTCAAACCTGATTTAACAGTCTTAAATTTTGCTTTAAACCTAAGGTTGCAAAACCTCTTAGTCTTCAACGCCCGCTAGCAAGTCATTCAGCCGCATTATTCTTGGTAAGGGCAAAAAAAACAGATTGATGGTCGAGTGTATTATTTAAATTGAGCAAGAGCACTCCCTTTCATCATGACTAGAGAGTGTTGGTTTTGGGTTGTGGTTGCCAAGCGATCTTTTTTAGCAGCATGTTTATTGACAAATAATGATCAAAACCGAGATGCATGTACAAGGGTTACGCCAAACGTTATCCACTCTATTTTAGAATTAAGGTTCGGCCAGTTTTCGAGAGACCTTTATCTTCGTATGGTTAATTTAGATCTTGCAACCATTGACGGCCTCATGAAGATACTGAATAGCGGCTAAAGGACGGGCCATTACTTCTATCTTTTCCACCTGTCCATCAGCATTAAAATGGAAAAAATCAACGCCCTGAAGGTGCTCCCCGTTTATATCGCCCTCAAAATGAAGCGCAGCAATATTGCCATCGATCAACACATTTTTATAGTTGAAGTTGTTAACAGATTCATCGAAAGCTTTGAACGTTTGGAGTGCATTCACATTACCCAGAATTGTCTCTGTTTGAAATGGTACAGTAAGCTCCATATCTGGATGTAATAACGACAGTAACTTGTTAACATCCCTTTTCTTTACTCCTTCAAACCATTTCTTTACGAGTATGTTAATATCTAATTCACTTGTATTAGGTCGATTATCTGTTGCTGCCATATAACTCATTATGCTGCTCCTGAAAGTGCTAATTGTTTAAAATTAATACTCTCGCCATCTTCAGGTACAAAGAAGCGATGTTCCCAGCCTCTTACCCGAATTTCAGATTTAATGGATTCACGGGTCACAGGACAGTGATCGAGTGATTCAAGGTGATTTGCGACCAGCTGTCCTTTTGCGAACTCTCCCATTCCAATGGCTTCAGACAGGCCCATGATGATATCTCCACCTAAATCAAAGTTCGCCCCCCCAGCCGGTAGTACAATAGTGTCAGGCTGTATTCGAGTAATAAATGCTTTAACCTCTTTCGTTAAAATCGTATCGCCTGTTATATAAATACTTGGCTCATTGGGCAGCTGTATGTGAT
>ENA-OSET01001189-OSET01001189.1-sediment-metagenome-genome-assembly--contig:-NODE-1189-length-27335-cov-7.259227_pt1 | contig 27335 bp, 25 predicted proteins | sample MGYA00237882_ERZ534229 | MGnify/ENA primary metagenome ERZ534229 (study PRJEB26408, sample SAMN06266212) | sediment metagenome | isolation source: Hudson Canyon methane seep mesocosm | place... | reverse complement strand
CATCCATTTATTTTTCAAATGCTATATTGATAATTGAAAAATACTTGAAGTCCCTCGCATGTTAAAAAAACAATTACTTAAGCTTAGTTTTGTCATTATTTTATTTTCCCAGCATGGTATCGCTGATACCATTTTCTTAAAAAATGGAGATAAAATCAGTGGCAAAATAAGTTCCATGCAAAAGAACGATATAAAAGATATTAAAAGCGATGAAACTATTACTGTTGAATTTGCTGATCACAGTCAATTTCCAGGACTATTGGTACAAACCGAAAAGGGCCCAAGTATTAAAAACCCTAACATTTCAAGCGCTGCCCCCATTAATCTAAGTAAAATCGAGCCCATCAACCCTCCAATTATATCTAATGATGCCGAAGTTGATGGCGGTATTCATCTAGGGGGATCTAAAGCTTCAGGAAATACCCAGACCCAATCTTTCCATGCTGATGCCAATATAATAGCTAAAGCAGGTAATAATAAATTTTCTGCAGGTGCTGCTTATAATCAAGATGCAAACAACCGAAGATTTTAATGAAGCTGAAGATAGAGAGTTTATCGCTGGGCGATGAGCTGTTGATTATCATCACTGGTTTATTAAAGACCGCCTGCAGTTTTTCCATAATCATGAAGGTATTATCTCATTAGAAGGCCTGGATGACTTTCTGGTCAGATCCCATACCGGCTTTAAACTCCCTGTCAATCAAGGCTTTGATTTTTTGACTCAAATTGACATTGATTACGATAATAAGCCTGCGGATGGGAAAAAATCTACTGATACTCGTTATATAGTAGGCGTTGGCTATGTCTGGTAAACTCAAGAATAAGCAATATTGCTATTAATCACATATCTAAATCACTCAAAATTCATTAACAACATGAGGAATAAAGAATGACATTAACAAAAAAATTAGTTGCAGAGTTTATTGGTACCTTTTGGCTCGTGCTTGGAGGCTGTGGCAGTGCTGTTCTTGCCGCAGCATTTCCTGATGTAGGCATTGGTTTAGTCGGTGTTTCCCTGGCTTTTGGTCTGACCGTACTGACGATGGCCTATGCTATTGGCCATATCTCTGGCTGTCACCTTAACCCTGCAGTATCAATAGGCCTTTGTTCTGGAGGACGGTTTTCAGCAACAGAACTGGCGCCCTATATCTCAGCTCAGATAATGGGAGGGCTTGCTGGAGCAGCAACTTTATACCTAATTGCCTCTGGACAAGCAGGTTTTGATGTAACTGCTGGATTTGCATCGAATGGCTACGGAGAGCACTCTCCTGGTGGATATAGCCTGACTGCTGCGCTAATCACTGAAATAGTCATGACCTTTATGTTTCTTTTTATTATTTTAGGTGCCACTGATAAACGCGCACCACAAGGTCTTGCGCCCATTGCCATTGGTTTTGGCCTCACACTCATTCATCTCATCAGTATTCCCGTAACCAACACCTCAGTTAACCCGGCAAGAAGCACTGCCGTTGCACTCTTTCAAGGCGATTGGGCTGTTTCTCAGTTATGGCTTTTCTGGCTAGCGCCTATTATCGGGGCTGTATTAGCAGGACTTATCTATCGCTGGTTTGAAACGGAGGAAAGCACGGGTGAATAACGTTAGCCCCAGATTTAAGTGGTTACGGCATTGATCCAGCTTATTTCAGACATAAAAAAAGGGCTGTAACCATAAGGTTACAGCCCTTTCTATATATATGAATCGAACCGGTACGGTCTTGCTCCCGCGGAATTTCAAGTCATAATTAGGCCACTTCAAACTCTTTAAATCTCCATTTAATCAGTAGGATAACATCAGTCTGAAGTTATTTAAAGTCGTTAATAATTGCTGGTTAGTGTATTCAGTTACGTAGTATTTCCGTATTTTGATCCCGTGTTCTATTCTGAAAATTAACTAATTGCTCCATAATTTTATCAACACCATAGTAATCTATGATTAATGCGGAAAAAGCACTAACTACCGCAACTTTTTCATCAGGCTTAATATATTTTTCTAGTTGAAACTCAAACACTTCATTCTGAAGTATCAAATCATTAGGAAAGCTATAACTATCATTCACAATATAATTTAGTTTCTTTCCATGAACTTCAATTAGCCAGTACCAATTGTTCAATGTCAATTTCGTTAAGTCCTGAAGTTTATTTTCACACTTCTCACCAACTAAAGTTTTGTATTTCTTTCCTAGATTAATATCAACAATAGTCTCTTTAAAATCTACATCGCCATGAACATGCTTTAAAGCCTCAACCATTGGGTAACTAATATATAGCTTCCCTGCGTCAGTCTCATTATCAAAATATTCAATCATTTCCATTAAGCTTTCATTTGTGGCGACTGGAACATGCCCATCATAATCAAAGAATAAATAAACTTCAGCTATAGAGTCCCTTAAAATACCAGAAAGTGAACATTGATTTTTATCTGACCTATCCCTAATCAATTCAACAATATCCTGATCATCATCTTCTTTTAATACCTTGTACAGTTCATAAATATGAGTATCAAACGTGGCATGAATATGTGTTTTTGAATTAACTTTAGAAAAGTGCTGCTTTAAACTTTCATAAATCTGCACTTCGACTTTTTCACCCTCAAACACAAATAAGATAATGCTCTCATCCTGCATTAAAAGAACCAGCCTTATACATTTTCTCTAAATTATGAGCCACTCTTAATTCCTTTTCAGTACACTGACTTACCGGTTTAATCTTTTCTTTATCCATTAAAAAATAGCAATCAGGTCTTAATAGGTCATTAGTCATAACACTCGTGTTATGTGTTGTAATAATTACTTGAGCAGAAATTTCTTTTAAACGGCTAACAATTAGCCTAGACAAAGCATGATGATAGAAAGCATCAAATTCATCAACAAATACGAATGTAACCTTAAAGTCTTCTTTTAAGCGTTGATACCAGTAATAAAACAAAGCAAGAGACTTAGTACCAGTAGAAGCCACCTCATAAAAGTAAATTACTTTTTTATTAAATTTAAAGGCAAGGGTTTGCTCCCCCTTATATTCAATAGTGGTTAGTTTACATTCAACGCCAGCTTGATTTAAAAAGTCTTGAAAATCAGCAAGATTGTCATGCTTTATAATATCTTCACCTACTTTTCCAGACCCGACCTCAAAACCCAAATAAGAATTATCATCGAGAGACCTAAAAAATAACATACCATCAATAAATTCAACAAACTGAGTAAAAATTTCATTAACTGTATTATTAATCAGTATCGTATTATTTTTTATATAATTAATAACCGATATTTTTGAGTCACCTATATCGGTATTTAAATTTTCTGCCCCTTCCAGATTAATTTCTGCTTTAGTGGTCATTCGTCTATCGAAAGAAACTACTAATTCATTATTAATCTTTAAAATTTCATAAGACAATGTGGATTTATCCAGCTTCCCATAGCTATATTCAACAATATGATTATCTTTAAATTTAAAGGTATATTTAAACTCGGCTAACTCAGTATCCCTATTGGCATTTAAATAATTGATATAACAACCTGTGTCATGCCGTTTATCCGTTAAATGCGAAATAATATCAAAAATTGCATAACCCAAGTTAGATTTACCTGAGCCGTTTGCACCATAGATGATAGCTTTATTGATAACCGCATTGTTAATACATTCTGTATTAAATTGATAGTCTTTTGTTTCTGAAAAATCAATGACAAACCAATCTTCAAAACCTTTAAAATTTTTTACTTCAAACTTTGATAACATCCGAATACCCGCCCTGCAGGTGTAATAATTAGTTAGCTAAAGGTGACTATTTTAGTCAAAAGAGAGTAAAAAGCCAGCTTTCCGTAAAAAAAATACGGCAACAGTCAGCTATGAAGCTTAGAATCCCCCGCTCTATCAAGAAAGACGAGAAGACAACTTTCTAAAATGCCTATCCACGCTCTGCAAATAACTGACTTCACTTCCCATAGATTGCAACTGAAGCTTTCGATATGTTTTCCAATGCATACCCTTTGGCTTTTCTGGAAAGGGACTGGCTAAATTACCGGATCCTCCCAGCTTTGTTCTTATCTCTTGAGCCTTAGTTAACTGCCGGTCATAATAATTTTCATGCTGAGACTGATGATTCAGCTCATAACAATGTCTACACAAGAAATATTTTCCAGCCCCGTAGATAGTCGTCACTCTTCGATTACACTCAGTACAAAGGAACCACGTTCGTTTACCGCCATAATTACAAGATGTGTAATTAAAGTGTACAAACTGCTCAACGACCTGCCAGTCTTCTGTCTTAGCCTCACGACTGTTATACATTAACTTGATCCCATTTTCTTTTACTTGATAGTTAATCGCCCCCGTTTTCTCACCTCGGCAGCTCCACGTTAATGCTCCATTATTTCCTGCCCCTATCGAACCTTGTTTTTTAAGGTAACGAATATCTACAGCATGTTGAGAGTCAACCGTTGCTTTACTTCCATATCGCATCCAACTACCAGCTCCCATTCCGCCCATCAAATACCTACTTTATTTTTATCGAAATCATTAAGCAACTTAACCTTTTATAAAACCTTAAATCACACCATAACTACTGTATCCACCACCTTGATAATGACTATACACATGCTGATAAACAACTAAACTCATATCAGCCAACTCCTCATCAGGATAGGGGGCAGGAGGAAGATATTCCAAAGCATCTGAAATCATCACTTTAACCTGGGAGCTAACCTGCTCACTCTCGCGCCAGCGATCAATTTTCAGCTTTTCAGCCTTTAAAGTTTCCAATGTTTTTTTAGCTACTTTTTTAACTTCAATTTCTTCTTTAGCCGTCAACTCAGGTTTGCGCAGTAAATCATAAATGGCCAGTGTTTCTTCATTCAATCCTTCCCGTACCGCTCTCTCCATTTCTGGTGATAAATCATCAGCCATAAATTCATTCAAATCATCAAACGCTTGTTGTACAGCCTGAATATCCTTACCTGCATTATATTCCTCAATAATCGCCTTATACTTCTCGTAAAACTCCAGGCGGATTGGGTTTTCTTGTACCATCTGCTCCAGCTTTTTCTCGATGGCATTTTGCAAATCAAACACCACGGCATTTTTATTGCTGGATTTGGCAAATGCGGCGCGTAACTTATCAAAGTCCAGAGTGCTTAAATCCACATAGTCAGTCTCTCGCACTTCATTACTAACCAGACTGACACTCATATTCACTTCTTGCTGTAACCGGCGCATAACAGTGGAAATATCGGCACTTTGGGTCTTTTGATTTAGCTGACCATAAATTGCTTCTATCGCGTTGTACTGACGGGTAAACGGCTTGACTTGTTCTTCTGGGTACAAAGCCTTGTATTTACGAAAAACATCTCTCGCGGCCATTTCAAACTGGGTTCTGGTGGTTTCATTCAGGCAAACTGCATTGGTCGCTTCAGTAATTTTAGCCAGCTTAATCATTGCAGTTTCAGCATTAATCAAAGTGTTCAGATCAAACTGCACTTCTTGCAGGAAGTTTTCAACAACAGAAATAGCAGCTTCTAACTCAACCGTCATTTCCTCAAGCTTTTCTATCGGATTTTCTGACTCACCACCAGTACTCGCTCCACCTTTGTCTTTTCCACCTTCCCCATAGACCGAATAGGCTTTTTCTAACTGTTTATAGACATTACCGTAGTCAACGATCAAACCATTTTCTTTCTCATCGTCATACACCCTATTTGCACGAGCAATGGTTTGCATTAAAGTGTGACCTTTTATCGGTTTATCCAAATACACAGTCGACACACACGGCGCATCAAACCCAGTAATCCACATAGCGCAGACAAAAGCTAAACGAAATGGGTTATCGTCCTGTTTAAATTCTTTTTCCAAGTCCCGCTTGCTCATCTTCTGGCGATGATGCTCTATATCCAAGCCTAAGTTAGCAAACTTCTTAACCTCGTTTTGTTCTGGGCTGACGACCACACAAACTTCAGTTACCTGTACTCGTTTTAAATGCTGTTTTAACTGCAAAGCCTGCTGTTCATCCTCAGCATTTTCAATACGCTGTTCCAACTCAGCAATATACTCTGGCCAATATTTTATGGTTAAGTCGTACATACGCACAGCAGTCGGCTTATCTAAAGCCACAAACATTGCCTTACCCTGATAGCCCCGATCATTAAAATGCCAGACTAAATCTTTAGCAATTGCATCAAGGCGATCATCAGAGGTTAAAATAGGATAATCCCGTTTAAACTCTCGCTCTAACTTACGGCGTTGATCATCATCCAATTCCTCATCATTAATAATCTCTGCCATCCGTTCATCTAAATCAGGATTATCAATATCAAGCTTTTCGCCCCGATTCAAATAACGCAATGGCAAAGTCGCGCCATCTTCAATAGAGCGTTTAAAATCATACACCGAAACATATTCACCAAAGATATTTTTGGTGAGTTCCAATTCTTCCTTAATAATCGGCGTACCGGTAAAACCTAAATACGAAGCATTGGGAATGCCATAAAAACGCATATTACGAGCAAAGGTTCCACCTTGAGTACGGTGTGCCTCATCAGAAATCACAATAATATTATCGCGTTCCGTTAATAAGGGATATTCCTGCTCTTTTTTTGGATCAATCGAAAACTTATGAATCAGAGTAAAAATATAGCGGTGATTTTCTTTTAACAACTCACGTAAATGTACACGGCTTTTCGCATGTACCTCTTTCTCTGTTACCGCATTAACGCCTGTAAAAGTGTCATACAACTGCGTTTCCAGTTCCGAACGGTCCACCACAATTAAAAACGTAATGCCGCCACCAAATTTACGCAATATTTTTTGGCACATAAACACCATAGAATAGGACTTACCCGAACCTTGGGTATGCCAGAACACGCCCAGCTTTTGCTTTAAATCTTGAAGATTATTAGCGCGATCTACGACTTTATTAACCCCGATGTATTGATGGTTCTTAGCCATCAACTTAACCACCTCATCACCTTCACCATCAAACAGTAAAAAGTTCTCAAATAAGTCTAACAAACGGGCTTTATCACAAGTACCACGCAGCAAGGTATCAAGACTGACTAAGCCCTCATCATCTTCATTAATCCGCTTCCATTCCAGAAAGAATTTATAGGGACTGGTCACTGTGCCGACCCGTGCATCAGTACCATTACTCAGGATAATAAAACCATTGCAATGTAAGATCTCGGGGATAGTATCTTTATAATCGGTCAGATTATCATCAAAGGCATGGCGTAAATCAGTGTGATGGGCTTTTAGTTCGAAAAACACCAAAGGAATACCATTCACAAAGCCAACTATATCAGGGCGGCGATTATATAGCTTACCCACTACTTCAAACTGGCGTACCGCTCTAAAATCATTTCGCTCGGGCTCGGCAAAGTTAATCACCCGTAACTGTTTCTTTTGCAATACGCCCTTATCATCCTGATAGCTAACAGGAACGCCATTGACCAGATAGTGATGTTTTTCTTTATTGATAGCGGCTAAATGTTTATCTGCAATAGCACCGCTTAATAAATCGACGGCCTGTTGGTATGCGGTGAAAGGTAAGTTAGGATTAAGTTCTTGTAAGGCAGCTAATAGATAACGTACCAGCAGTACTTCAGATTTATTGATTCGCCCTAATAAACCCTTTTTGCGTAGTTTATCGTCTGCTGTGCTTAAGCCCTCCTTAGTCCAGGCATACTCAACAGTCCAGCCTAAATCCTCCAGAACTTCTTGTGAAGCGGCTTCGACCAAACCATCTTCAGAATACTCGTAACTCATTATTCCTTCCTTATCCTTGTTTATTTAACAACATGCGTAAGAAATCGCTATTTTGGGTACATATTTTATTTATAGGGGTAACAAATCCAATTTTTTACTCTGCTTATGGGATTCAAACTATTTGTTATATCCAAAAAAATCACTTTTGTGTGCATTTAAAAAATACATGCACAAGAAAAGTCGTTTTTGTGTGCATGTTATGCTTTTTTGATTGTTCGTTATTCTTTAAATCAAAACAACATGCGTAAGAAATGCTGTTTTTTACCCACGTTATAGCTAATATGGGTAAAAAAATCATTTTCTGACCTTTATCAAACTCTATTTGTCGCTCACATTAAGCAATAACTGATACAAAGCATCATTAAGGTAATAGTGTCTTTAGCGATGTTATGCTTAGAAAGCAAACCAAGCTCTAGCAATGATTAAGTACTTGTGCATAATTATTTTAACATTTTTGATTTTAACGTTTCCTGTAGGATGGGCAAAGAGGCTTTATCTCGTGCCCATCAAAAATACAATACTGATAAAGGTGGGCACGTCGTACCTCCTTTGCCCACCCTACAATTTTGTTAAATTAATTCTTGCTACATACTTATAAATACTGAGTTGCAGTGTTGCTTTAGCTAAAGTCGGATCAGCTTTGGCCATTTTTTTAAAACTACGTTGCTTTCTAACTCTTCAGCTAGAGGCAATAAAATATTCGTAACTCATGAATGAGTCCTTATTAATGTGAATCATTTAGCTGAGTGACTATATCCTGATTTTGATGCACAACACCGATAACATCAATTTGTTGCTGGTTTATTTTATAAAAGACCACATGCTGTCCTTCAGGAAAACAGCGATAACCCGACTTAATGTCATCGCGTGGTTTACCCAGTAACGGGTTTTCAGCAAGCCATTCAAAACGGGCGACTAATGATCTTAAATAATGATCCGCCTGCCTTACACCCCAGGTTTCAAAACTATACTGCCAGATAGATTCCAGATCACTCTGTGCTCGTAAGCGCAGTGTATAAACTGGTTTAGCCGACATGTTTGTTGTGCATGGCGTTAAGAAAATTATCGACCTGAAAGCCTTCAACTGCTGGGCTGTCTTCACCGGCTTGTAGTTTCTCTCTCAGTGCCTGCAACTTGAGTTCGTCCTCTTCCAGCTTGCGTAAGCCCGCACGTACTGCCTCGCTAACTGAATGAAATCGTCCTTCAGCCACCTTGTCCGCGACAAAGGTATCGAAATGTTCACCTAAGGTGACAGATGTATTTCTTGGCATGATAACTCCTTGGTTTGATGCAATGTATTAGATATTAATACAAAGTAGGGCTAACGGCAATATTTAGACGGCATGATCTTCTAAGGTCTCGTTGCTTAGTGGCTCAGGTACTGAAAGTGTCTCTACATCAATCATACCTGTCATTAGGCGAGGTAATAGAATGTCTCGGGCTTCTTGTAGGTGTTGGTTTTGATCTGTCAGATTTGCAATTGAATCAACTATTGGGCTTACTTTTAAGTGCCACTGTTGAAGTATGCTGCCTGAAGGCCAATTGATTTTTAGTCGTTTAAATTTTGATTTCGATATTTCGGGAAAAGTAGCACCCGAAGCATGGTTGTAGAACTCTTGCACTCTTGATTTAAAATTAAATAATAAAAAATACTTATGATGATTTTCATAAGGAGTAATGTTAATAAAACCTTGGTTTGTTGAAAAAGGTTTATTGATAATCCCCAATAACCCAATAGTTGCACGGCTAGTCATCATAAATGAATTTGGTTGCATTAATTTTGCAGAACTTTTCTGAAGCCCTTTCTTGGTAATTTTATTTTTACTATCAAGAAGAACTAAGTTACTAGCCTTTGATAAATCTGTAGGAGAAAACCAAGTAATATCACCATTTTCCCAATATTCATTTACTTCTTTAGATGGTGTCCCACCACCACTAACAGTACACGCGTTATCAAGATTAATTTCTTTCCACCCTTCAGGCAATCCCGTTTCAGGATCAATCACCGCCTGCTCATGTCCTGGAAATTTCATACGCACAAACCATTCTTCGTAGGTAAGCTGTGCCATTTCTTCCAGCAGTTTGATACGTTTCAGATTATTTTCAATCAGGCTATCATAGGCTGAGAGGATACGGGCGATTTTTTGTTGGGTTGGGAGTGGTGGAATTAACACTTTAATTTTTTCTAAACTTTCCCCTGTAAGGTGTTTTATTGCTGCTCCAGTAAAATAAGCCTCATAGTGCCCTTGAATACCTTTATTCAAAAGCGAGTAGTAAAGAAAAACACTACAAACACCTTCTTTCGCACGAATACGATGAAGGGCTTTTTGGATCATCATAGAAGCTGTTTGCCCCTTCCAAATTGCACATCGCCCAGGCTCCCCCCCTTCACACATAACAATATCGCCTGATTCCAAACCATAACGATCAAATTCTTTAGGCTCAAACTTCATTTCCCTTAGATTATCTAATTCAATCTGTCCCCAACGTACATTTATATTCGCAAGGTATGGAAAATACGTTCCTTTATTCTTGTTCTGGTCAAGCATTTTACCAAGACACATATCCGCCAAATCAGATAGGTTTTTAGATTTCCATAAGGTAACGGTCATTCAATACCTCGTACAATTTGCCCCATCAACCCATTAGCCTCATTATTTAACCCAGCTAACGCCTGATGAATCTCCGCCAACCGCCCTTTATAATCAAAATCCATATCAATCTGTATGCTATAGCCCACATAACGCCCTGGGGTCAGGCTGTAATCATTTTCTTCAACTTCAGTTAAATCCACCACCTTACAAAAACCTTCAATATCTTGATACTGATTATCAGGGAATTGTTCTAGCAGATTGTTCCAGTCGTTTAGGCTTTGTTTATAATCCTGTAACGGCTCACCTACACTGGATTGCGTGTATTGTTGCTGGTAGTCAGCAAAGGCGGCACTCAGTTCACGTAATAAATTACTATTCGCTGTTTGCTGTTTACGCTTTGCTGTGTCTTTTTTCTTGGCTGGTTTTGCCGCTGCCGCTTTTTTGTCTTGCTCTAGCAACGCTTTTTTATCAACTGTCAGTGCGGCTTGGTATTGTTCTATCAAATCATTAAGCTGAGGGTTAGGCTGCTCAAATAAATTGACTAATGCTTCACAACTTGCATAATTACTAGGTTCTGTTAAATCGTCTGTTTGCGCTAATTCTTCAGCAACCATCTTAAAATCTAATGTGGCTGGAATATGTTTTGCAATCAGCTTTTTTCCTTCTTCGCTATCGGCATCAACACCTTTAAGATCAGGCTGCATGGCTGAATGGTTTTTTATCAATGCCTGACTTTTTTGACGCAAAGCAATACTCCCGGCAATCAACTCTTTAGCTTGATTAATCGTGTATTTTTTATGCTCAGTAACGGCTGCTTTAATAGCTAAATTATCACCTCGATAAGCCGACATAATGGCATTAAAGTTTCGCAGTTGACCGACTGAAAAATCATTTAAGGTGGTATTAACTTTGCGCAAAGTATTACGCGCATCAATCATTAATATCTTATCTTTATTCTCTGCCCGTTTACCTTTATCTAAAAACCAGACATGACAAGGCAGTGAGCGGGTGTAGAAGAAGTTATTACCCACGGCAACAATACAATCCACCCCGCCTGTTTCTATCAAACGTTGGCGTATGGCTTTTTCACTATTGCCTGCATCAGTGGCAGAACTGGCCATAACAAAACCAGCACGACCTTGATCATTAAGGTAATGATAGAAATACTGTATCCATAGATAGTTGCCGTTATCAGCTTTAGGTATGCCTACATCATCAAACAAGCGGCTATCAGTCTTAACGTAATCGCTTTTTTTATCGACTTTATTGACATTAAACGGAGGATTAGCCATCACAAAGTCACATTGGCCTACCAGACTATGCGGGTCAGTATAAAAGCTGTTGCTTTCAATAACCTTGCCTTCAATGCCATGTATGGCCAGGTTCATCTTGGCGAGTTTAGCGTTATTGGATTTTAGCTCAGTGCCATAACAGGTAATGGCTTCGTTAACGCTTTTATCGCTGTTATGGTCTTCAATAAAATGCCCTGTTTGCACAAACATACCGCCAGAACCACAGGCAGGGTCGTGAATAATACCGTGATCCGGTTGAATCAAATTAACGATCAATTGTACTAATGAGGGTGGGGTAAAAAACTCACCACCTTCCTGCGCACCCGCACCACTCATGGAGAATTTCATTAGGAAGTATTCGTAAATTCGCCCGAATACATCCCCCGTGACATTTTTAACCGCATCTTCATTAAAAACACGAATCAAATCACGCAGCAATACAGAGTCTAAATCCTGATAATTACGTGGCAGGATACCGGCTAATTCAGGATAGTCCTCTTCAATTAATTTCATTGCAGTATTCACCGCATCATTAATATTTTCCCCTTCTGCCAACAGCGCAAGGTGATCATATTGCGATTGCTCGGGTAACATCATCGCGCCAACGGCTTTAAAATCTTCCTTAGTCGCTGCCCGTTTACCACCTCGGGGACTTTGTGGAATATTTGCTTCGACTAATACCTTGGCCTGTTCATAACGGTTTTGCGCATAACGTAATAGAATCAAACCTAATACAGGATCTTTATATTCTGCTGCGGTGAGTTTTGAGTTAGCCCGTAAATTATCGGCACTATCCCACAGATTAGCTTCCAGTTGCTTGAGTTGTTTTTGGTTCATCTGAGTGTTTTTACTATCCCTGTTGGAATTGGTGTTTGGGTCATTTTACCGAAATCATTAGGGGAGTTTAGTCTTTTAAATAAATTAAGGTATTGCATTATTTATTCTAAAGTAATGTTAACTGGCACAACTTGTCGTTTTGTTCCACCCCATAGCCCTTCAATCTAAATATTTTAACCCTGAATTCAACACCAGTTTCAGGAATAAAACCATACCACCAAGCTCTTCAACTTTATCAGGTGATAATTTTTTATTTTCTTAGATTTAATATTCAGGGTTATTGCAATATTTTTTTCAATTTCATAAGCCCACTTTTCAGCTTGCTTATTATTCAAAAATATTTTGGATTGAATTCAGGAGATATGATTTTTACTTACCTTAGAGGAAAATACTGTTCGAAAATAGGCGGATATAAGGCATGATGCCGTCAAGAAAACGATTTAAACATCCTTGACACAATTTTGTATCGTAGCGTCACTTTGAACTTATAGCATTCAAGCAGTGAGGTGAGTTTGTAGCGTGCATAAAAAAGGCCTGTAACCCAAGAGTTACAAGCCTTTCAATATATGGTGCCTCGGGCCGGAATCGAACCGGCACGGTGTTGCCACCGCGGGATTTTAAGTCCTACCTAAACACCTTTAAACTCTCTGAAACTCCATTAGATCAATAGGATACCATAAGTCTAAAGTTGTTTAAAGTCATTAATAACTGCTGATTTGTGTATGAAGTTACGTAGTATTTGCGTATTCTAATCCCGTGCACTCAATGAAATAACTCAGCATTGCACCTAGCCACAATTACTTCCGTTTATCTTTCACCTCTCCATTTAATTCCTTCTTCTTTCCATCCAAACTATTCTTTTCATCTGAGTGATCGGTGTCATCCTCGAAGTAAGTTACTACATTTTGATATACAGGTTTTAACTGCTCATCCCATACGAAACTACACACAAATACAAGTATTGTCCAACATACATAAAAAGTAAAATGAACAATATAATGATGCTTTGTTGAACCTTTAGATGCATTATTATGTATTGATTTATAATTATTATTAGCAACTTCAATCTCAGCAGCCTTATTAATAAGCTCAATTTTTATTGCATCAAAAACAAATACGGCGTCTAAATATTTATTTATAACCTCTTTATCCAGTCTCGCAGTTTCACCTAGATTATTATCGTATATTTTTGCTCTTTCAAAGAGTTCTTCTGCTTTATTAGTTTCTGTTATTAAGTAAGTATAAAATTTTCCATTATCTACCAATTGTAAAACCTCAGCTTTATAGCTATCTTTTATTTTAGCAACGCTATCCTTAGTTCTATGGCAAAGGATTTTCATTATATCTAAAGCGGCTCTCTGCAAATGCCCCTCCATTTTAAATAACTGTCCAGCTACCTTTCCATCCGTATTAGAGGGTTGTTTGGGTGAATTATTTGTTAAGTGTCTAAAAAAGTGATCCAGTGCATTTCTATATTCATTCCACACTTGTACTGGAATAACACCGTACCTACTTTCGAATACAGATACAAAATAGCGAGCTATAAAGTATAAATAAGTAGATTGCTGATAGTTACTATCAACCTTATCTGCTTGCTCATGCGCTGCATCAACAAGTTGCTCCTTTGTCTTAAATACTATAATTTGTTTATCTCTATCCATTATTCCTGCTAACCCTCTCACTATCACAGTATAGATTTCATAAAAAAAGGAGCTCATAGGCTCCTTTTAATGTGAATAAATATGATGTAACTATCTAGTCATAAATAATAAAATTTTCTGCATTACACTAGGCGACTTTACTTCATCATTAATATTAATTGTTCTATCAAGAATAACACTGCCCTGAGTAGGTACTCGCTCGTCCAAGGTTGTTGGTAAGTCTATTATTTTCTTACCTTGAGGTAAGAAAGAGGCCTCTACATCTTCAAGATTTGTATTCCAGAAGTTATTTACATTTAAATTTGTCATACCAAGATTCCGTTAAGCTTACTCTTAAAGAAAGTTTTATCTGTCGTATGCTATTTTTAATAATCCACATACCTAACACAAAAAAATAAACTGATTTAATAGCAGGAAACTGCATTTCAGCCGAATACTATAACCAAAAAAACTGACTATGTCCATGAAGCATAGATCTAAAGATATTGTTCAGTATTCCTTTTACTCTATCCAAATTACATATCAGGTTATCATTTTTAGTTAATTGCACTATCAAACCCTCTAAAAATATAATTTTAGTGGGCTTGAACCTTAAATATAGCTGGAACAATTTTTTTATCAACCAAACCGAGTAGTCAACTGCTTAAAATGCTGATCCATTTTCTGCATATAACTCCCTTCACTTCTCATTGATTGCATATGAAGCTTTTGATATGTTTTCCAATGCATTCCTTTGGGTTTTTGTGGAAATGACTCAGCTAAACTGCCCGAACCACCCAGCTTTATTCTTATACCTTGAACTTTAGATAACTGGTGGTCATAAAAACCTTCATGCTGAGATTGGTGATTCAGTCCATAACAGTGCCTACACAAGAAATATTTTCCAGCGGCATAGATACAAGTCACCCTTTTGTTACACTCCGTACACAGCAACCACGTTCTTTTACCGCCATAGTTACAAGGTGTGTAATCAAAGGCAACAAACTGCTCAACAGCTTGCCATTCTTCTGAGTTTTCAGCACGATGATTATAAATTAACTTAATGCCATTTTCTTTTACTTGGTAATTAATCGCGCCTGTTTGCTCGCCTCGGCAACTCCAAGTTAATGAGCCATTATTACCATTCCAAATAGAACCTTGTTTTTTAAGGTACCGAATATCTACAGCATGTTGAGAATCAACCGTTGTTTTGCTTACACAACGCATCCAACCACCAGAACCCATACCACCCATTAAATACCTGCTTTATTTTTTATCGAAATCATTAAGGAAAAAGGCATCTTTTGGTTTTTAAAGATTACCTTATATCACTATGTAGAGACATTAAGCGCGCCTAAAACTTCTCTAAAACTTGCCAACCCTGCTTCCATATTTTCAATAATTTCCTCTGCTAATACATCGGGTTCAGGTAGATTATCTAAATCAGTTAAAGACTTATCCTTTAACCAAAAAATATCTAGGCTAGTTTTATCTCTGGCAACAATATCTTTATAGCTATACTTACGCCAGCGACCTTCTGGGCTTTCTTGTTCATGCCAATTTTCGGTTCTGGACATTCTGTTTTCTGGCTGATAACAGGCGATAAAGTCTTGAAGATGCTCTAAGCACATCGGTTTTTTCTTTAACGTGTGATGTACATTGGTTCGATAATCATAAAACCAGATGTCTTTTGTCCACGGGTCTTTTTGTGCGGGTTTATTATCAAAAAATAATACATTCGCTTTTACCCCATTGGCATAAAAAATACCTGTCGGTAATCGTAAAATAGTATGTAAATCGGCCGTTTCCATTAGCTTTTTACGCACAGTTTCACCCGCACCGCCTTCAAATAATACATTATCAGGTACAACGACCGCTGCTCTGCCTGTTGATTTCAACATACTGCGAATATGCTGCACAAAGTTGACCTGTTTATTTGATGTAGTCGCCCAGAAATCTTGGCGGTTATAAGTTAAACCGTCTTTTTCTTGCTCACCTTCTTCATTGGTAAAGGTCATACTGCTTTTTTTACCAAACGGCGGATTAGCTAATACCATATCCACTGTTTTTGTCGGTGGGGCGATTAAAGAATCATTACCACTCACGGCGCTATCGCCATCAATTTCACCGATATTGTGTAAAAACATATTCATTAAACACAGGCGACGGGTGTTAGCGACAATCTCATTACCGCTAAAGGTTTGGTGTTTTAAATGCGCTTTCTGGGTTTTATCCATTGCATGATGCTTTACCAGATAATCATAAGCCGACAAAAAGAAACCACCTGTACCACAAGCAGGGTCTGCAATGGTTTGCGTAGGCTCGGGGCGCATACATTCCACCATAGCCTGGATTAAAGACCGTGGGGTAAAATACTGTCCAGCACCTGACTTGGTATCTTCGGCATTTTTCTCTAATAAGCCTTCATAAATGGTGCCTTTCGTGTCCGCGCCCATCATGACCCAATTAGTATCATTCACCATTTCAATCAGACGAGACAATTTGGCAGGATCTTGGATTTTATTTTGTGATTTGGTGAAAATTTGCCCTAACATACCTTTGTTTTTGGATAATGCGCGTAACAAAGTCACGTAATGCACTTCCAGCTCAGCCCCTTTTTTAGTGCGTAGGCTTTGCCAGTTATATTCCTCAGGAATACCCACATCACGACTATAAGGCGGTTTACTGTACTCATCAGCCATTTTTAAAAAGATCAGGTAAGTGAGTTGCTCCAAATAATCACCATAACCCACACCATCATCACGTAAGGTGGTGCAAAAACTCCAAACTTTGGAAACGATTGATTCAGCATTCATTAACAAGCCTCTCTGATAAGATATATTTTTATGGTATTCATGCTTTTAACTTCCTTTTAGTGGTTTTTCTGGCTTTGGCTTGTTTATCCTGCTTAGCTTTTTCGGCTTTAATCCGCTCTAATAATATTGAAGCAGGTTCATCATTTGGGTCTTGGGGGACTAATTTACCTGAGAAGGCTTTTTTTAAGATGGATTGGCGTAGGGCTTCCGTACGCAAAATATTGTTATCAATTTCAACTAGGTTATTTTCAACAACTGAAAACTGGGTTTTAATTTCATTAATGATTTCACTTTGCTCGTATTCACTACATACTGGAATCGGAACAGTTTGCAATATTTTCTGATTTAAATTCTGCATCGTTGTTCCAATACTAGAATCCGAAAGGTAGTCTTTAACTCTTCGAGAGCTCAAAATATGGCAATAAAACTCTGATTTCAAAGATGGAAGAAAACGAACAAATAAACTCCCTGTACCACACAACCAACCGTCTTCTTTCTCCGTTACAACAGCACATCGCCCCATTTCCCCCCTTCGCCCAATCACAATATCACCTTGCTTCATCAAATACCCTTCTAAAGTACGCAGTTTTTTTGGTAAAACTGTTAAGTTATAGTCAGGGACTATTTTCATTGCTTTTATATGACTGGGATTAATTAATGGGACTTGATTTTGAACATAGTCTTCTTTGTGCAAGAGAGATCCAAAAGGACCAATTTGGATTCTCTCTGTTGTATTATGTAAGAAGCTCCAAACCCAGCCTTTAGGTAATTCGGGTAGAAAACTTATTTCCTTATCTGACAGTATCTGAAATTGTGTCAATTTCTTTGGTTTACTCGGCTTCTTCCCTTCCTTCCCCTTATCTTCCCATCGTTTAGTCGCTGCTTTCCAATCATCTAATTGCTGCTGATAACGGGTTTCTCGCTCTTGTTGAATACGCGCCAATAAATCATCTGCTGATTCCAGTTTACCCGCATTATCTTTGCGCCATTGCTCGGTGAGTTTACCTTCAAACGCATGTTTTAGCAGTGCTTGACGGTAAACTTTAAGCTGTTCGCAGGCAGTTTTTAGGCTTTCTATGCCTTTATCCAGCTCAGAGAATAGTTCTTCAATTTTGGCTACGATGCGGTGTTGTTCATTAGCTGGTGGAATTGGAAATTGATAATTCCACAACAAGTCAGGATCTACATGTGGAGTACCGCTTCCTTTTGCTCTTGAGTTAATTTGTAAATATTTAGATCTTAAAAAATAGTAAGCGTAGCTATTTAAAATATGTGGGAAATTAATCCTTACCAATGTACTTCCTAAAGCTCCTGTCATGCCTTTGCCAACCAAACCAGAACGCGAGCCATCCCACACCATTAAAAAATCACTCTCATGGCACAATCTACAGTTTTCACCATCTGTATAAGACTTAATAACTCCATCTTCAAATGCCTCTATATCTACATACGGGTAGCAATACTCAGAACTTTTTTCTATCTTTTGGTTTTTTGGTTTTTTACCTTTTTCACTCTCAACAAAATCACCCAATAAAACAAGCTCCCATGTTTTAGGTAAGTTTTCAAAATCATTGTTCATCAAGCCACCAACGCCTCATTTAATTCATCAATCAACAAACCCATATTATCTCCAAATAATTGATACATTTTTCCTAAGCCGCCTTGTGCATCAAACGGTGACATTTCTAAGTCATCTCGTTCAAAATGAAAAGAGTTTATCATGTGATCCCGTATCATTTGTAGCCATTGCATTTGTTGCTCATTAAATTTATCACCTGCGCCTGCATGATGCTTCATTACCCAATTCTGAAAGTTACGCCGTACCGTGGCATCATAAGTGATTAATTCCTTATCAATCTCACAGATATGTCGAATTAAGGCGACTAATGCGGTGAGTTCGCTGAGCGGTTGTTTGCCTTGTCCATTGCCTAATTGACTATAGGCTTGCCAAACATGTAATGGAGCTAAGATGGGCTTATCGGCTTTGAGTTTATCCATTACCTGTTGAATCATTGCGAGAGTCAGTTCTTTTCTGCGCTGGGGCTGGCTATAGAATATTTGCAGGGCTTCAATTGGTCTTTATGCTCGTTAAGGTAATCTGTAAAGTTCTGTATTACTGCCTGAGCTTTTTCACTACTGTTTTTATCCCATTCAGCTTTGCTTAATGTATCAAGATTGCTATGGTCTATTTTTTGTTCTTTATCTCTACGGATATTGTCGATCAGTTCAATTAAACCACCACTCAAGACATTAGCAGCTTGGCTGACTAATTCGGCTTGGGCGGCTTTGCGCTTTTCATCTCCAGGGTTTGTTCCTACTGGCTGTTCTGCTAGTTGCAATGCACGTTGTTCTATATTATCGCCATCGATGGCATCCAATAGGCCGTTGATTATTTGCGTTAAGCTGATACCTTTGGCTGCTTTCTGTATTTTTGCTTGCTCTTTCTGCTCAAGCTGTTTGTTAAGCCTTGCTAACCGCCCCGCCAGCGAGCTAATGGTATCGGCATCATTAGCGCCCATCATTACCCCTGTTGCTAAATCTTTAAGTGCTACGGTTGGTTTGGTAATTAAAGGCTGACTGGCTGTTTTTAATGTTTTTGTCACACCAATGGCATCAACAATTACATAGTGGGTTTTAGCCGTTTGCGCTGAAGGTGTGACCTTTTTTAAATCATCATGATCCAGTGTACGTGTGCCACGGCCTTTCATTTGTTCAAAGTAGTTGCGGCTTTTAACATCACGCATAAATAACAGGCATTCCAGTGGTTTTACATCGGTGCCTGTAGCAATCATATCCACTGTGACAGCAATACGTGGGTTAAAGTCATTACGGAACTGGGATAAAATAGATTTAGGGTCTTCACCTTGTTCAATTAAATTACCTTTGGCATCTTTTTTGTCTTTTGATGCTTTGTAAGTGACTTTTTTACAAAAGGCATTACCTTCGCCAAACTCTTCACGCACGGTTTGAATAATATCATCTGCATGACTGTCTGTTTTAGCAAAAATAAGTGTCTTAGGGACTTCTGTTCTGTTTGGAAAAATAGTGGGTAAGCTGTCTCTAAAGGCTCGAATCACTGTTAAAATTTGGTCAGGGTTAACAATATTTCTATCCAGCTGGGTGGCAGTGTAGTTTTCATCTTCGTCTTGTTGCTCCCAACGTCTTCGGCGTGTTTGACGTTCACGATGCTGAATTTGTTGCTTGGCCTTAATTGTCGCGCCTTTTTTTGTTATCTCTGTTTCAATGGTAAAAATTTCATTACCGACATTAACCCCATCTGCTACGGCTTTTTCATGGTCATATTCACTGACTACATTTTTCTTGAAGAATCCATAAGTGCGGTTATCTGGGGTGGCTGTTAAGCCAATTAAAAAAGCATCATAATAATCTAATACTTGTCGCCATAGGTTATAGATGGAACGATGACATTCATCTATAAAGATAAAGTCGAAAAATTCAAGCGGTACTTTGGAGTTATAGACCACTGGCATGGGATCTTTGGGTCTGGTTAGCTGTTCGGCTGGGTTAAGTTCTTCTAGCGATTCATCCAGTTCTTCACCTTTTAATATGGAATACATGCGCTGAATAGTACTGATGCAGACTTGAGCATCTTTTGGCACACTGGATGACTTTAAGCGTTGTACGGCATAAAGTTCGGTAAATTTTCGGGCATCATCACTAGGAGTGAAGTTAAGCATTTCCTGCTCGGCTTGTTCGCCTAAGTTTTTAGTATCGACTAAAAATAAGATGCGTTTGCCTTTGGCATGTTTCAGTATGCGATACATGGCAGTAATCGCTGTGTAGGTTTTGCCTGCCCCTGTTGCCATTTGAATTAAAGCTCTGGGGCGATTATGCTTAAATGACTGTTCCAGGTTAACGATGGCATTTTCCTGGCAATCTCTTAATCCCAATTGTTGCGCCGGGTATTGTTCTGGGTTAAGGGCTGGAATATGGCTTAATCGGCTGCGCAGTGACTCTGCACTTTCTAACCATTGTTTAAGTGATTCGGGGCGATGGAAACTAAAGACTTCTCTGGAACGGGGCTTAGGGTCTCTGCTATTAGTAAAGCGGGTAATCACGCCAGTACTTTGGTACAAAAAGGGCAGTGGTTCCTTATTATTAACCCATTTAAGTGTTGCGCTGGCGTAACCTTCGGTTTGAGTCTCTACATCGGTAATTTTATGCCCAATGTCTTCTCGTTTGGCTTCAATCACACCGACTGCTTTTTTATCTACAAATAAAACATAATCTGCGGGACCTACATCGGTTTGGTATTCTCTGACCGCTTGCCCTTGCCCTGCACTAAAATCAATCTGTTTATTGTTTTGCACTGCCCAGCCTGAGGCTTGGAGTAATTTATCAATCTTATCGCGTGCTATCTGTTCTGGATTTTGGTTAACCATATCTTTCCCTAAAGCTAATTCCGATTGTTACATTTCTTTTTCTATTTCCTTTAATCTACTTTCTGCTAGAGTCCAAGGCAAGCGTCTAGCTGAGTTTCTCATTCTTTGATACGCTTTTCTTGCCTGGGCTACTGTAATTAATTGTTGGCGTATCATTTGTTCCACCACCCATAAAGTACCATTAACCATTACCGCCTCAGTTTCTGCGGCTTTTCTTAGTGCTTTATCCCCTGTTAACAAGGGGCATCCTTTATCTTTTGCTAAGGCGAGTGCAAAACAATCATGGCGGCTTGGATTGGTGTATTTTTGAATAAGTTCCCCAGAAGATACCATCACCTCACCACTCAATTCTTCAAGATTTAACCCCAAGCTAGGCAAATAGTCATGCTCTTCAGCCATTTCTTCTTCAAATAGAATATCAGGAATGGAGAATTGATAGGGTAGCTGAAACATCAATTGAATCAGCTGCCCTTCCTCTAGATCAATTAGGATATTGGCATCACTAATTAATAGCTGCACTCGTTACTCCTAGCTTTCGTTCCTTATGAAAGCTTGAAAGTGATATGCCCAATAATTCAGCAGACTTAGATTCACCAATATATTCTTCACCTAAAGCTCGATACACTAATTGTTTGAATAAATAGGTTTCTTCATTTGGATAAGGTTCGCCAGGCTCTTGGGTTCGCCACTTTAACTTATTAAACTGCATATAATAGCGACGTTGTTGGCTTTCATTAAGTATTCCACATTGCCCCGCTCGGAACAGAATTGACATCATACTAATACCAAACTCATGTTTGAGCATAAATAACTCTTGAGCTTCCAAAGCGCTACGCTTTACCCCTAAATGCTCTCGAATTGCTTGCTTTGGAAGTAAAAATGCTCCAGCAAAATGATTGCATGCTTTTTCTTCTTCCAGTCCTTCGGCTAAACGGTCATGCAAGACAAGGTGTCCCAACTCATGAGCCAAGGTAAACCGTTGACGATCACCTGGTTGATGACTAGAAATAACCACTACGGGTGTATTTTCTATTTTACCTGCTAGACCATCAAACTTTTTTTCCACTTCCACAGAGGTATTGATGATCATAATACCTTTTGATTCTAAGGTATCGACCATATCATGAATAGGATTAAGCCCAAGACTCCACTGCTGACGCATTAAATCGGCTATGGATTCAATCTCATTAGATGTTGTAACTTGATCTGGTAAACTTTCTGGCAAAATAAACTGAGGAACAGGCTTTACTGAATCAGGGTATACACCCAGTAGTTCTGTCCAGCGTTCAGCCTGCTCCATAACATCACCATTAATTTTATCTAATAGTTTTTGTGGTGCATTGGCTCGTTTACGGTATTCAACCCCTTCTAGGTTAACTTTAATTGGGCGAAAGAAGTATTCTGAACGGACATTAAGTGCTTTTGCTAATTTAAGTAAATTTTTAGAGGTCGGCATATTATCACCATGCTCATACTTTTTTATCGCATTAGCAGACACACCTACCTCTGAGCCAAGCGCACTCATTGATAGCCCCGCTGCTTTACGAGCCCGAACTAGGCGTTCTGAGAACATAGAAACCTCCGAATATGAAACCTTGCAGGTTTACAAAATATTTTTTTTAATTAAAATTATAAACCATTTTGTTGTTTTTAGGGAAGGTTACGATGCCTAAAGTATTAAAACCGCAAAATACTGCGCTCCTGCCTGTCAATTGTGTGCCTGGTGATGGCTTTAATAATTTTGATGCTATAGAAACCATAAATAGCCTAGACAGCTATATGAGTTTTTACAAGATGGATGGTCAAGTCGTGTCCATAACTGAGTTATTGAATGCCACAGAATTTTATTACAATAAGGCTTCATAGAAACAAAAACCGTGTTAGATTTATTCCTACTTTTCAACTCTCTGAGTCAATAACATGTCAATGCCGTTTATTAATCTTGATTGTGAGAAATGTGATTTTCATGGAAGTACCACGACGGTTTGGGGTAACTTCAAATACATTGAAAATAAAAATGAACTTCATCTTACTAGAACATTAGGCTGGTGCTTTGATTGCCAATGTTTTGTTCCTATTGAGGACTTTAGTAATATTGACGAAGTCATTGCCAAAATTGAAACATTAACATCAGAACTGAAATCTGATTATGAAAAATGGCTCAGTTTTCTATTTTCAATATTAACTCGTAAGAATACCATTGATAGAATCAACGAAATTTCAGAACTTGCAAAAAGACTGAGTTTCATTAGACAGAGAAAAGGTAGTGAAAAATGCCTAGCTTGTGGAAGCAGTAATATAAAACCTTTCGATGGTGACTATTCCCTTGAATTTGAAGTTATGGAAGGCCTATTTCAAGGTTCAAAACGTACTGGCTTTAATCACCCTGATTGTGGTGGTGAGATTATTGCCAGTTCCAGTGATATGCGTCTAAATATGAGTTTTACTCCAAGACACTACAATCCTGATGGGTCAGCGTTGTCTTAAATTGTTTAGTATTTGCCTCAAACTTATTTAAGCCTTCAAAAAATCACTCACTACCGCTTAAATATATGGTTTCGATGATAATCCAAGTATTTAATATGCTCATCTTTCACCATTTTCAGTTTAAGTAAGGGAGTAACTCCTAAATTTTCTTGAGCTTCAGAGGGTATTTTCGATGAAATAACAATACTTCCTTCATCTAAAAACGAAATGAAGCCTCTATCAAATACTGCATCTAAACCTGGAGTTAAAAGAAGGCCGTTGAAAGGGTCAAGTCGTTCTAGATTTGAACTTACTTTCCAAGGCTTAATGTGTGAAGCTCTTAAAACAGGTAAAAATTGTAGACCTGTAATAGAACAACCATTCCATTTCTGAATTAGCAATTCTCTATATAAACCCTGCCCAATTCTACTTTTAATGATCGCGGTTCTTTCCGTATCAGACAAGCCTGACAAAGACTTCTCTGCATCCTTTATATCATCTAATTCATCTTCATCTTCATCTATATTTTTACCTGTTAATTTTAATAAAAAATCTCTACAGGCCGTTAAGCTTTCAAAACCAAAAGGTATGCCATAAGGAATAGGGTTTTCACCCTTATTAATTTTCTTTGGGAATTCCTTCATATTACTAGAGTGATAAAAAATATCGTTACTATTCACACCTTTCAACAATAAAAACTCTTGGCGTTTAGTTTTAAATTCAGGGTTAATTATCAAAGTAGAATTACTTTCACCAGATGTTTTGTTTATATAAACATACTGATCTATTTCTTTAGAATAAAACGGCTTCTTCTTTTTTGTTTCTTTCTCTATCTCAGGAATAAACCCCGTTTCTAAAAGAATTTTTTCAATTGCACTAGCCTGTATTGGCATAAATTAACATTCTCCTTTTTATAACAAGTTATCATCTCGGGCAGATTATTTTACTCTAACGCTAAATCTTTATCTCGAAAAACACTTAAAACTTGTAGCTATATACTAGATAACTCAATATGGATAACATGCAATGCTTAAGTTTCCTCAATTTATTGAACCATCATTCTCGCCTCACGCTCCATCCTTGAATATTGAGCCATTAGCTTATGCAGCTCTCGCACACTTGCACTTCGCCCCCCATGCTTATACGCATTTTTACTAGATTGTTGCTTGCCAGCTTCCGTCTTTGGGCCTGTTGATTTCTTCCACGGTTGCAATTGCTTCATCATTGCCGATTGTTTCGCCCGCCGTTCTGGTGTCCAGCCGTTCGCCATCTGTTTGCTCCAATAGTTCGTTTGCAGGGTTTGTATTTTTTTTCAGAATTTCTGAATCTGAGTCATCATTATTCACTTGCATCTGATTTGCCTGATTCAGCTGTTTAATGAAGGTCGCTCGTTTGGGATTCTTCATTTCTGAAAGAGTTGCTATGGTTGTTCTACATTGATTTTGTGCTTTTAATGCAAACCTAGCAAACAAATCTATATGGTCTGGATTTGTTGTACTACTTACCTTAGAAGCCATTGTCATGAACATGTGCTGTAATGAATAGGTTTGGGAAACAAGCATTCCTTCAAGATTAGACAAGTCTCCGTCCTTCACTTTGTCAGAAACCTTTTGCATAACCTCTGTTAAGGTTTTTAAATCCATTTCAATATCTTCACCTAAGTCATTTTCACCGAAGTCAGTTTTCTGATGAAGGCTTTTTATAATATTTCCATTTACCCGCGATGGAGACATCATATCGCCACTAGTAATCTGATTGTAAAGCTTTGCTCGTTCTTCTTTTTCTGCTTTTGTTCTTTTTTTTGCCCTAGCCATGTAATTAATACTCCAATCTTATTTTCGATATATCATTTTTCAACTCAATACTTGATGGAACAATTTGTCTTTTTGCATCATCCCATGCCCCTTTACATAAATCGCCTTTAATACCCATTAGCTTGATTTTTTGGCCTAGAGGATAGCTTGATAATTGACTCGCTAAATGAGCATTTGCTCTAACGCGCCATTTACGCTTACAGCTATCAACAATAAATGCTGAGACAATTAACTCATTTTTAATTTCCATCATAAATTTCATTTGATCTGGTTCAGTTATCAATATACCAATAACCGTTCCAATCTCTGGGTTATGTGTCCAGGGTACTGCAATCCTTCCTGTTTCTTTATTCATTAGTTAGTTTGTATAGAGTGGTTATGTAGGTGTGGTGTATTTAAGGGACTTCTGTATTTTATAAGTCATTGATTCTTCATTAATACAAGTCCATTAAAGGGACCTCTATCTGTATTAGCTGAGTTACAAGACCATTTAAAGGACTTATAACTTACATACAAGTCCCTTAAATACACCGGTGCTCTTAATTATTAGTCGTCCATTTTTCCCAATCATTTGAAGGTGGGTTAAAACCAAAAGGTAGCCATGTTAGCCGCCAAGACCTGCTTTTACTTTGTGTTCTGCTACTAAATACAGATTGCTCAACACATAGAATAAAACCTCTTTCAACTAGCAAATCGAACGCTTTCATCGCAGTCTTTCTGTTACAAAGCATTCTTTTTTCAGCTTCACGAACACCATAATCAACTGCCTTATCAGGACGCCATTGGACTTGTAGTAATGTCATTAACCCCCTAGCATGCATCGAAAGTGTTTGATAATTTTCTGATTCAATCAACTGGCGGCACAAAACAATTGTTCCTCCTCGCTTATCAAATGGTAAGCCTTGTCTTTTTCCTCCCATACCTAACTATCGAGTACTTTTGTTTTACTTGCTGTAAATGCACTTAGCTCACGTTTAAGTTTCTGATAGAGTTCTTTATATTGAACCTGACCCTCTATACCTTTAGATAAAATACTCGCAGCCATTAATTCAACTGTTTGTAATTCAGATAACTGCACTGCCGTCAAAAGGTTTCTAAGCTCACTAACTTCTGGGTCAATCACTAAAAAGCTGCTATAAACCAAATTGGTAATTAATGAGAAATACATATCGGCACTCTGACTACCATTCGCCTTTGCATAGCCTATATATCTATTTATTTCATCCGTTAGGATTTTTCGTGCATCTTTACCTTCTGTACGCATTAACTGAAAGGCTACCGTTTCACGTTCTTTAGATTGTTTTGCTAATAATTTTTCCATTAACATAAACTCATTAACTAAAACCTTTTGGCCATCTCTGGATTTTCTCCCTCCTATAAAAGGCATTGCTTTTAAAAAAGCCCCCTTATTTAATTCTATACAAGGGTATTGTTTACCTCTAACTGTAAAATCTGACTCGCTGAATTCAGCGGGTGAGATTGTGTCATCTAAAATTAAAGAATTAATTACCAGCATCACTTTGTCATGAGGTCGATCAAAAACGTCTGCAATACTCCTAGTATTAATTTTTGCTTCTTGGCTTCTAATAACCAAATGAGTTAAATTCGTTAATGGTACAATTTCACCGCTAGATTTGTTGCCCGTGTTGGAGCGGGCTTCTTCTCTTATCATCTTTTTTTCCTATCAATTCCAAAACCTAACTTCCAATTCTTCTGCGTTTTAT
>ENA-OSET01001188-OSET01001188.1-sediment-metagenome-genome-assembly--contig:-NODE-1188-length-27355-cov-32.402815_pt1 | contig 27355 bp, 29 predicted proteins | sample MGYA00237882_ERZ534229 | MGnify/ENA primary metagenome ERZ534229 (study PRJEB26408, sample SAMN06266212) | sediment metagenome | isolation source: Hudson Canyon methane seep mesocosm | place... | reverse complement strand
CATGTAGAAGACATTATGAATAAAGGGAATTTATACTTTCAATCGAGTCTGACCCTAATGCCGCTACCTGTCAGGCAGTAAGTAACTGAATATAAATAAAATAGTAGGGATATTAAAGTTAAGCTTTAACCAAATATTGGATATAATTGAATTTCCTACAAAACAATTAACCCTAAGAAAAAGCTTAACATGGAAAAGTCTAGTCGATTAAGTCTTCGTTTACAAATTCGATCATTCAAAAACACTTTCTTTCAAGTAAATGGTCTGCCTTTTAAGGATCTACTGCCCGATAACTTAATTAAAACAATTCATCAATCAGGGAGTAGCCGTGATACTGTTTTTACGCCCTTAGTTACCCTTCGCGCTTTTTTGTTTCAAGTACTTAGCTCTACAGGCTCCTGTAAAGAAGCAGTTGCACATGTTTTGATAGAACGAATAAGTTTCAATTGCAGTGAGAACACGATGAATACAGGACCTTACTGCAAGGCTCGATCAAGATTATTACTTTCTCAGTTGAAAGAAACTGTTACATCATCAGGTGGAAAATTACACAAACAGGCTTCAAATGATTGGCTATGGAAAGGTCATCGAGTTATGCTTGTTGATGGCACAACTTTGCTCATGCCAGATACCCGAAATAATCAAAAAACATACCCTCAACAAAGTTCACAAAAACCAGGACTAGGGTTTCCTATTGTCCGTTTGGTTGGCTTGCTATCATTAGCAACAGGTAGCTGTGTTGATTATGTATTAGGTGCTTACCAAGGTAAAGGAAGCGGAGAAACCTCTCTGTTTTCTCAATTACTAAATTCGCTTAGCACTGATGATTTACTGCTTGCTGATCGTTATTATACGACTTATGCGATTATGGCTTTATTGCTGAAGCAAGGAACACCACTGGTTTTTAGGCAAAGAGGAAATGTAAAAAGTGATTTTCGCCGAGGGCAACGCCTTGGCGCAAAAGATCATATCATTCGTGTTCAAAAACCAAAGAAAAAACCTGTGTGGATGGCCGATAGCAGGTGGATTGAATTGCCAGGTGAAATCTTTGTTCGCGAATTTTCAGTTGATGGTGTTGTCTATGTTTCCACGCTAATAGATTCAAAAAAATATCCTAAAAAAAGTTTAGCCTACTTGTATCAACAACGCTGGAAAATTGAACTTGATTTTAGAACAATAAAAACACATATGGGCATGGAAATGTTACGTTGCAAGACGGCTGATATGGTCAACAAAGAAATTGCTATCCATTTATTAGCTTATAACCTTATCCGAGCAAATGTTTCTAGAGCGGCATGTCTCAACAATAAGAAGCCGCGTTCCCTTAGTTTTATGGCAACGGTTCAACTTATACGAAATACTGCAAGCTTATGCATTACTCTATGTGGAACAGCGTTAGAAAAATTAATATTGCCTTTATTAATTGCAATGACTGAAACAGAAATTGGTAACCGAATAAGACCGAATCAACCCAGAGTTATTAAGCGACGACCTAAAGCTTACCCGATAATGACAAAACCCAGAGGCGAGTACGTAACATGTTGATATTTTGGTTAATTATCGACAGGTAGCGGTATTGGAGTCTGACCCTTTTGTTGGTTATACCCTAATATTATAAAGGTATGCTGTGGTGAAACTGGTCGATAAAAATCTAATCAGTAAATCAATGCAACGCAAAAAGATGCGTACATTATTTAAGCGTTATGTTTTTGAAAAATATCATTTTAATAGGCAGTATCAATAATGGTATTATATAACTATGAGTACTGTAGCTAAAATAGTGGAAGAAATGAAGACGAATCCAAAAGGAATTTGCTTTAGTGAGCTTCAAAAAGTGTGTGAGTTTTATTTTGGTAAGGCTCGCCAAAGTGCAAGTAGTCACTGTATTTATAAAATGCCGTGGTCGGGAGATCCGCGAGTTAATATCCAAAATAGTAAAGGGAAAGCTAAGCCTTATCAAGTAAAACAAGTCCTACTTGCTATTGAACAAATTGAGGTAAAAAATGGCTCATAATTTTGAAAAATATACATATAGAGTTACTTGGTCGGAGGAAGATGACGAGTTTGTTGGGTTATGCTCTGAATTTCCAAGCCTTAACTGGCTTGCGGAAACCTCAGAGGAAACGTTAAAAGGAATTCACTTGGTGGTAAAAGGATGTCTTAAAGATATGCTTGAAAATGGAGAAGAAATACCTATTCCAATATCTTCACGGAATTATAGTGGTAAATTTATGGTTCGTGTCCCACCAGAGGTACACAGACATTTAGCACTAGAAGCTCTTGAAGCAGGTGTAAGTTTAAATCGAATTGCCAGTGCAAAATTAGCACATTAAACGAATCAAGAGGGCAGCCAGCTTGATTTCCAGTACAAACAAAAAAGCCACAAAGAAAAGTTTCTTTGTGGCTCCGTATAAAACAAAACTATGAAAATAAGCCGTAGGTCAGTAACCTCTTCGCTTATCGATAGTTAATTTCCATTACAAACAAACATCATATTTTATGATAAATATCCGCGCCTTCTTTTAGGAATTGTTCAGATTTTTCATCCATCCCTTGCTTTAAAGCTTCTGCTTCATCTTTTATGCCTTTTTCTGCAGCGTATTCCCTAACATCTTGCGAGATTTTCATTGAGCAGAAATGAGGGCCACACATAGAACAAAAATGCGCTACTTTTGCCGAGTCTTTAGGCAGTGTTTCATCATGGAATGAACGTGCTTTTTCTGGGTCTAATGCAATGTTAAATTGATCTTCCCAGCGGAATTCAAAACGTGCTTTAGACATGGCATTATCACGCGCCTGTGCACCAGGATGCCCTTTAGCCAAATCAGCGGCATGTGCTGCAACTTTATACGTCACAATACCTTCTCGAACATCTTCTTTATTGGGTAAACCCAGATGTTCTTTTTGAGTCACGTAGCATAACATTGCACAACCGTACCAACCGATATTCGCTGCACCAATCGCAGAAGTAATATGATCATAGCCTGGTGCAATATCGGTTGTCAGAGGTCCCAATGTATAGAAAGGTGCTTCATGACAATCTTCTAATTGCTTGGTCATATTCACTTCAATCATATGCAATGGCACGTGACCAGGACCTTCAATCATCGTTTGTACATCATGCTCCCAGGCAATTTTAGTTAATTCACCCAGCGTTTCCAATTCGGCAAACTGTGCTTCATCATTCGCGTCATAAATTGAACCTGGACGTAATCCATCGCCCAATGAGAATGAAACATCATAAGCTTTCATGATTTCACAGATGTCTTCAAAATGGGTGTATAGGAAACTTTCTGTATGATGAGCCAAACACCATTTAGCCATAATTGAACCACCACGCGAGACGATACCCGTCATACGCTTTGCAGTCATCGGTACATGGTGCAGACGAACGCCCGCATGGATAGTGAAATAATCCACACCCTGCTCTGCCTGTTCAATCAATGTATCACGAAAGATTTCCCATGTTAGGTCTTCCGCTTTACCATTCACTTTTTCCAGTGCTTGATAAATAGGCACCGTACCAATTGGCACAGGTGAATTACGTAAAATCCATTCACGCGTTTCATGAATGTTTTTACCTGTTGATAAATCCATAATGGTATCGCCACCCCAGCGGATACCCCACAACATTTTTTCCACTTCTTCATCGATTGAAGAAGTCACTGCTGAGTTACCTAAGTTACCATTAATTTTTACCAGAAAATTACGGCCGATAATCATTGGCTCTATTTCGGGGTGATTGATATTCATAGGAATAATCGCTCGCCCTCTTGCCACTTCATCTCTTACAAATTCAGGGGTAATGGTTTCAGGAATTTCTGCGCCAAATCGTTTTCCAGGATGCTGGCCTTTATAAAGCTCGCGCATTTCTTCCATATTTTGATTTTCGCGAATAGCAATATATTCCATTTCCGGCGTAATTATGCCTTGACGTGCATAGTGCATTTGCGAAACATTCTTGCCAGCTTTAGCTCTACGAGGCTTACGAATATGTCCAAAACGCATATCTGCTGTTTCCGGATCATTTAAGCGTTCCTTACCAAAATCAGACGTAGGCCCAGTCAATTCCTCGGTATCATCACGTTCTGCGATCCAGGCGTCTCTAATTCCAGCCAAACCTTTTTGTAAATCAATGTCCACATTGGGGTCGGTATATACCCCCGAAGTATCATAAACATAAAGTGGGCCATTCTTTTCTGACCCGAAATGAACCGGCGTATCAGATAAAGCAATTTTACGCATAGGGACTTGTATATCAGGACGACTTCCTTCTACATAGATTTTTTCAGATGCGGGATAAGAATCAATTTTTACACTACTGGTTTCAGTAGTTGTACTTTCAGTGAGAACAGCGCTCATGGATAGCTCCAGAATTATAAGGGCTCAAGCACAGGAAAACTTTTGGCTTTCCTACGCCGGTATTAGCCGGATTCAGGTTCAAAGGGTTTTTCTCAGCATGCTTCCCATGCACCCCTAGCCTTTTGGATAATCAGCTAAAATATATGAAAATGGATGAAATAGCAAATTAAATAAATAGGCTAAACACAATAATTATCTTATAAAATAAAGGGTTTATAAGATAACTTTAATCTTTGTTATAGCTATTTTTACTTAAAACGTATTATTGAGCATGCGGTTCTTTAATTCTGACCACATATTTAAACGCCCCGAACCTCCAACCCGTTTACCGCTTCCTCTTGCTTTAGCGAGCCACAAGCCTGAACCATTAAAGCTATAGACAGGTAATAAATCTTTCCGTTGCGTTGCAGATTTTATTTGCGGGATTAGATTATCCAAAACAACGGGGATAGCTCTGGGGGTAGCAAAATAAGTAAGTACCATATGCGCTTGATTTAATTTAAGCGCCTTAACATAGGTGATACGCATTTTCTTTTCAGGCACTCCCAGCTCTTTTAAAGTAAAGTATTTGGCAATTGAATAGTCTTCGCAATCACCTGCGCCTTGAGACAAAAATTCCAAGGGTGTTGCCCAGTAATCATTTGCACCCCACAAGTAAATATCATCAACAAAATCAATTCGTCGATTAAAAAAATTATTAACTTGTTGCAACTTTTCCTTTTCAGGTAAGCCCTTTGCTGTCAACATCAATTTTTGCCATTGCTGAATTCTTACTACTGACTCTGCTCCATATTTATTTTGTATTTTTGCTAACAAAGCATCGCTAATTTCCAGTGTTGCAGAAACAGCAAAGACCGCTAACATCCCAAAAATAAAGGATGCCATTTTACTAAATTGTCGACTAATAAGAAAAAAAGCCATCTTAATCTGAGCTTATCGACTTGCGCCGGCAATCCCTATCGCTTTAATACAAGCAAAATCCTTTTCTGAATGTACATTTTCAGCAAGAATATTAATATCCAGTAATTCTCCGATGCCTAGCATAGTTTCTACAAATACCTTCTTACCCTCATCACTCGCTATGCCATTCCCTAGCTCCCTAGCCAACCGGATATAATCAGGTTTCAGTTCTTTTGCAACGTCAGGTGACATAGATTGAGTTTCAAATCGTTTAATCATAACTTTTGCACCGAGTTGATGAACAAAATTTATAAATTCTTTATAAACATAAACTTCTTTGGCAACAGCATAGGCTGAAATACTAAAGACAAGTTGCTGCGAAATAGCCTGATTTTGTGTAACTATTGCTGATAACCATGTCCGAAAATCACTATTTTTAATTGTTCGAGTTGATAGGTTAATAGCCACTGCCTGTGGACTATTCAGTGCTTTTATATGATCAATCACTTCTGAAACTACGCCTTTATCCAGCTCAACTATTTTCGCAAATTTTTCTGCAATAGAAACAAATGTACCTATTGCAATAACATCACCCTTTTTGTCTACCGCTTGAGTAAATGCTTCCTCCATTAATAACTCATTGGTTTGAAAACTCTCCGTTGCTCCCACATAAGTCACCACATACTCTTTATTATCAACAATATCAAAGACCAGTGATTTCCATTCTGCGATGTCTTTAGCTTGATCATCACTGGTTCGTATATAGTAACTATTTGCACCAATTAACTGTGCCTGTTCATAGGCTTCATTCGCAGCCAACAAAATATCATCCGTGGTACCTACAGGGTTAAATGCTGTCACCCCGATATGGGCAATATCTGATTTTTTATACTTTTCACCTACCTCTGAAAAAGCAATACTTAACTGCTTAGCAAGTTGTTCTGTTTGCTCAAAACTTGCCTGCCTAATTAGCAGAGCAAATTCTGACCCAAAAAAACGATAACAAGAAACCATGTCTTCATCATAGTGTTTAGAAGTTTCAGATAAGACATTCGCAAAATCTTTTAAAAACTGATCAATAGCATCATTATCTAATTCTTTAACCAGACTGGCTAAGCCATCAATTTTTATTACAAAAACAAAGGCATTAATATCTTTTTCAGCAGAAAAAAGTGTCTTCATATCCGTTTCAAAACTACTTTTCTTATTTAAACCTGTTAAATCATCTTTTTGTAATTTTTTACCTATGCCTTCTAACTTTGCATTCAAGCTTTTTATGGCTCCTTCAATTTTTCTGGACATCATATTCATTGAAGTGGTGACATTCTTAACCTCAGTCGTCCAAGGCAATGGTTCAATAACCTCAAATTGACCCTCTGCAATAGTAACTGCCATCTTATCTATCCTCTTTAAGGAAGACAGCGTAATGCGCAATACCAACAACAACAGAACAATTGAAAAGACAAAAGCAGCTAATGAGTAATAAAAACTATTTTTTGCCAGCTCATAAAGTTTAAGGTAAGCATAACCTGGGTTAATAGTGACATAAACCACACCACTAATACTCCAGCCTGAGCTTATTTCACTCTCAGCCATCGCCGTCTGCATTTTTATGGTATCGACAAACCACTGAGGAACACCTTCAAATTCATTCTTATTCCTCAATTCAACCAAAGGCTTATTTTCCACATCTACCAGTCTAATTTCCTGGTAGTAACCCATATCAAAAATCGCATTCATAGTTGTTTCGATAATAGGATCTGTTACATCAACCATATAAGGACTCAATGACAATCCTAATGAGGTTGCAGTATCTTGTGCATGTACTTGCGACTCACCTTCTAAATAACTTTTTATATTATTAACACTTAATACAAAGTTAAGGCTAAAAATCATTAAAAACAGGGCCGAAATAAGTATGAGCAGTTGTTTCGATAATGACATGAATATTTCCTATTAATATTGCAAAGTACAGTTAATTATTTATTGATTAATCATATGTGTTGCTAACTGTTCTAATGATTCTAGTAGGTTTGTCTGTAAAGTTGAATCTATTTCCATTTCTGACATAGCTTTTTTCATACATAATATCCACTGGTCTCTTTCTGCGGGCCCTATAGCAAAAGGAAAATGACGTCGTCTCAGCATCGGATGACCAAATTCTTGAATAAATAAATCAGGACCGCCCAGCCAGCCGGACAAAAACTTAAACAATTTATCATTAGCATTGGCTAAACTCAACGCATGCATTTTCCTGATACCTTCCGTTTCTGGCAGGGTGTCCATATAGAAATAAAAACGGTCAACCAAGCTTTGAATTACTGCAGCTCCACCCATCAACTCATAAGGTGTCATTTGTTTATTTTGTGTCATATTTAATTATTAAAAGTATCTAAAAACTTACAAAAGCAATGAAACTCTTGTAAGATTGCGTTGTCAATTGAATCTGTTATTTATTAAAGGAAAGTACACATGCGATTAAACACAGTTGCTTCTCGTCCTGAAGCAAGCATTTTATCAAGCAATAAAATGCTAAGAAACACCTATACCTTATTATCGATGACCTTGCTGTTTAGTGCAGCGACTGCAGGGTTAGCTATGTTTTTAAATCTACCTCATCCAGGTATGATTATTACTATGGTCGGTTACTTTGGCCTATTATTTCTAACAAGTAAATTTAGCAACAGCTCTTTAGGCCTAGTTTGTGTTTTTGCTTTAACCGGCTTTATGGGGTTAACGCTAGGTCCTATTTTAAATATGTATCTCAGTGCCTTTAGTAATGGTCATGAATTAGTGATGACAGCATTAGGCGGCACAGGCGTTATATTCCTTGGGCTATCTGGTTATGCACTCACAACTCGCAAAGATTTCAGCTTTCTTGGTGGATTTTTAATGGTTGGCATTCTAGTTGCATTTTTAGCGGGCATTGGTGCAATGTTCTTTGCTATTCCTGCTCTATCTTTAGCTGTTTCAGCCATGTTTATCCTGTTAATGTCTGGCATGATTTTATATCAAACCAGTGCAATGATTCATGGCGGAGAAACCAACTATATTATGGCGACAGTTTCTCTATACATCTCTATTTATAATTTGTTCTTAAGCTTATTACAAATTTTAGCGGCATTTAGTGGTGATGATTAATTTTCATTTCCCAAAAAACCTGATAGTTTTTGCTATCGGGTTTTTTATTCTTTCCCTGACTGCCTGTCAGACAGAGAAGTCACCTGAGGAAACAAGCTTGGCTTTTTGGGCTGCATTTGCCAAAAATGATATTGAATCCGCAAAGAAATACTGCAACATAGCATCCCAAGATCTATTATCCACATCCCCTTTCAGGGAAAAGCTTAACCATGCCAGCTTTGGTTTTGGCAGAATAGTCATTGATGCTGAGCAGGCCACTGTTGAAACATTGGTTACCTGGCCTACCAATGCCAAATCATCATTTACCACTTACCTCATCAAAGAAGATAATCACTGGAGAGTTGATTTTCTCCGCTCCTCCTCTGCGCATTCAATAAATAATATTTTTGGAGGCGTACTTAAAAGCCTCAACACTTTAGGCGAAACCTTTAGCCGGCAGATAGAAAAACAACTGCCATTAATTGAAAAAGAGATGGAATCACTGGGTAACGAGCTAAAACAAGAAATAGATGAATTTGGTGAAGAACTAGAAAAAAGTTTTCCTGAAACTCAAACTGATCCCTATAAAGACTCTATTTAGCGGTATCACTTAGATCCGTATTAAATATTCAGCACATTGCTCTCTAGCCATGCAAACGTTTTAATAACACAGCTTCTTCTCGACTTAATCCACACTGACTCACAAGCTCATCCACATCCGCTCCAGAGCGCACTTTTTGTATGGCCGTATGATAGGGCTGGTTCGTAGATTGTTCTGCCTGTTCAAAGCCCGTTACTTTTTTTGCAATTCCGTTCAGCTGCTTATTATTTTCAGTTAGCTTGCTATCCACAGAAATAGCTGCCGAACAGAGCCCCGCAATATCTTTATTATTCCGTTCAACATTATCGTTAAGCACAACAAAATCTTGTTTAAGTTTTTTTAACTCCAATACCAACCAGACAATTACTGCTACAAGAAAAAGCGTGATGATAAGAAAAGTAATTAATAAACTATTATCCATTAAATAATTTCATCGATATGTTGTTCAATTGGCTCATTTGAAGAGTCATCGTTTTCATCATCTTTATGTTGGGGCAAATTTTTTTTATCTGCTTGCTGCTTTTTTTTATCCCTAATTACTTTAGTCGTTTTTTTTATGGGATAAGAAGCGGTGACAGGGCTTATTTCAATCATACTTGGCTCCACTACAAAAACAGGGTCTAACGTTCGGTTTTGTTGATTTATGGTTTGATCCCCATAGGAACCAAGCTTTGCGAACACATCATCTCACGAGCCTCACACATCCTTATAAGCATAAGGATAACGAACTAAAGTAACGAAGATTCAAATACCCGCGTATTATTAAACCCTCATTCCTAAGCCCGCGTTACATCACAAATCAGAACAAATCCATTTCTTGCTTTTCTTCATCGCTTAAAAATTTATTTAAGTCGACTAAAATCAACAATTCATTTTCTCTACTGGTTACACCCTGAATATACTTCGATGTTTCATCATTACCTACATTAGGCGCTGTTTCAATCTCAGATGCTCTTAATTCAACGACTTCTGCCACACTATCAACGAGTATGCCGATAATATGCTCTTCTGTTTCAATAATCACAACCCTTGATGCATCATCTGTTTCTTTAGACATTAGTCCAAAACGATTTCGTGTATCAATAACAGTAACAACATTTCCTCGTAAGTTAATAATCCCAAGAACATAACTTGGAGCACCGGGGACTGGTGCAATTTCAGTTATCCTTAATACTTCCTGTACTTGCATAACATTAATCCCATACTTTTCATCACCTAGACGAAAAGTAACCCATTGCATGATCGGGTCATTCTGCTTATCTTCTTCGCTCATTCCTGCTCACCAAGTTTATTTAATTTTGTTATCTATTTTAGTTGAAAATAGCCTGTTATGCTTAGGAGCCTGTCCGAGAATAGAAACCGTCACGAGGGAAAGCCCTTTTGAGTCAGTTTTTTCGTTCATTTGAGGCGAATAGTTGTCCTATTCAACGAAAATGAAGGGGAAAAATGGCCAAAAGGGCTTTTCCGTAGTAGGCTCTCTATTCTCGGACAGGCTCCGTACTTACTACCCTGCCTTTCTATGGGGAACTAATTTATCCACGTCGACAATAGCAGTTAATTCTTCAATAACGGTGCCGACCAACCACGGTCTTTTTTGTCGTACAGTTCGCCAGCGTACTTTTTCCGGCTCAATCTTTCCAATTGAAAGTATTTCATCACAAGCTAGCCCCCAGCGCCCATCACCAGAAATTAATATGCTTTTAAACGGCTGTTCATCTAAATTTCGCTGCTGGCCTCTGGTTTTTCCAAAAATTAACTGCCCCGTATCTAAAACACCAATCCGCTGCTCATGCGTATCTAGTAATCCCATAAACCAAGAAGGCTGTCCCGGTATCCTCGTTGGAGCCTTTTCAACTTTAATCGTTCTAAGTAACTCAGTTAAAGGTGCTGCTAAAACCACCTTACCCACCTTAAAAAATAAAGCCTGAAACTCATGCTGCGTCCAATCAGGCATCACTGCTAACGGATTAACTGTTTTTACAACAGACTGCTCTGTGAGCTGAGGCTTTTTAGCAATATTTTTTACGGCTTCCGTCTCTAATTTAACCGCTCGCTTAAGCCCCTCTTTACTTTTAACAAGCAGTTCGGTGACAACTTTTTGTTCTGACTGCTCAATCGCCAAGTCATTTGGTATTTCATCGAGTAACGTGCTCAGGTATGTATCTAAAGCAATATCCTGATTAACAACGCTGGGGACAAATTTTTCTACACGCATCAACTATCTGCCACTTTTTTGCCTTGCGGATTTTTCTCTTGCAATAATAACTCCACCAATTCAGCATACGCTTCAACTGCTTTCGAATTTGCATCATATAACGGCGCAGGTATTCCTTGAAGACTTGCATCTCTTATTTTTGTATCTATGGGGATAACCGAATTCCAAATATTATCAGGGTAGGTCTGACGCAAGATTATCAACCCTTCTCGTGTTGCTTTGGTCCTTTTATCAAACATGGTTGGCACAATGGTATAACCCGGAGGTGTTTTTCTCGATTTAAATACCATTTTTACCGTATTTACCATTCTTTCCAGCCCTTTTAAAGCTAAATGCTCAGCGAGTGAAGGAATAATAATATGCTGACATGCCGCCAACGCATTAATCATTAATATCCCAAGCATCGGAGGACTATCAATAATGACATAATCATATTCATCAGATACGTTCTTTAAAGCATTACTAATAACTAGCCCCATCCCTCCCAAGGAAGCAACCTGCCTATCCAAAGTAGCAATAGCGGTTGATGCAGGTAAAACAGAAATCCCCTCAAATTCAGTTTTTACAATGTAAGGAGTCGGACTAATATTCTTTTTTTTCAGCCCCGTATCATGAAATAAATTATAAACACTTAATTCCAGTTCATCTGAGTTCATTTTAAAGTAGCTGGTTAAAGAACCATGTGGATCTAGATCAATCAACAGGACTCTGAACCCCCACGAAGACAATAGGCCACCCAGAGAAACAACAGTCGTTGTTTTTCCTACTCCTCCTTTTTGATTTGATACTGCCCATGTTTTCATGTTAATTCACCGTTACTAATTATTTAGTAGTGCTTTCTCTTCCTCAGAGACTTCAGCTGAATCACTAAAATTCAGTGCCTTTGATCGTTCTTTATCCGTCATACCATAGCGAGCAAAGGCTTGGGACATTAAAACTAAAACGACTCGTCGGTTTTTATTTTGTCCGTCCACATTACTGTTATCGGCAACTGGGTGGAATTCTCCATAGCCTACAGCAGATAATCGTTTAGGCGATATACCATTAAGAACAAATTCCCTTACCACTGTTGTTGCTCGTGCAGATGAAAGATCCCAATTAGATGGAAATTCAACGGTATCTATGGGTACATTATCTGTATGCCCTTCAATGTTAATCACATTTGGCATTCGCCTAATTACTTCTGAAACTTTTCTTAAAACAGGCTTGGCCTGATTGGACAATTCAGCTTCACCACTCAAAAACAATAACTGGCTATTCATCTCTAACTCAATCCAAAAATCATTCCTTTTAACCTTAACTAAATCATTATTAACATACGGCTGTAAAACATCTTCAAACTGTTCTGATACCATTTGCAACTGGCGCCTCTCCTTTAATATTTCATCACTTAAGGCTTTCCTTTTATTCACTTCTTCAGTCGTTGGGTTATCCAAAATAATGGGTCGAATCGTTGTCGGTTCAACACCTATTTGAATAGGATCGTCTACCCTATGTACTTTAGTTACTTTTGAAAAAGCATCATCTAAAGCCTCTGATAAATGGGCATATTTCGTGTCATTAACAGATGAAATTGAATACATCACAACAAAAAAAGCAAATAATAAAGTGACGAAATCAGCATAGGAAACCAACCATCGCTCATGGTTATCAGGCTCGTCCAAAAAAGCTTTTTTACGTCGTGTCCGAGCCATTTAACTACACCCTTTCATTACTGAATATATCCGGACAATTTTAACTCTATATTTCTTGGGTTTTCACCCTCTGCAATGGCTGCAATACCTTCAAGCACCATTTCTTTCTCTTGTATAAGTGCATAAGCTTGAAATTTTAATTTATTGGCAACGGGAAGAAATAATAAATTAGCAAAGCCTACCCCATAAATCGTAGCGACAAAAGCAGTGGCTATGCCAGCACCTAATAGCTCAGGATCAGCCAAGTTTTGCATCACTTGAATCAACCCAACTACCGCACCAATAATTCCAATAGTTGGAGAATACCCCCCCATCGCTTCATATACTTTTGCAGCTTGCATTTCCTTATGTTCTATCGTGGCAATTTCAACATCCATACAGTCTCTAATCACATCTGGCTCATTGCCATCAACCAATAGTTGCAAGCCTTTTTTTGCAAAAGGATCATTTTCTTTATCAACAACCGCCTCCAAGCCAAGCAATCCCTCTTTTCGAGCCAAAGCGCTCCATTCTACTATCTTGTTAATTTCTTTATTCAATTGCAACTTTCTAGGCATCACTATTAACCATAAAATTTTGAGGCTATGCCATATTATTTTAGGTGGAAAATGTAAAAAGGTTGCACCTAATGTGCCACCAAAAACAATCACCAAGGCTGGCAGGTTGATTAATGAGGAGAGCTGGCCCCCTTCCAAAACATTCCCGCCCAGTATTGCAGCAAACCCCAACAAAATACCTAAAACACTTAAAACATCCATTAGCATAGCTTTTTAAATTGATTTGCGATCTCATCTAGACTATAAATCTTATCAGCAAGATTTGCATCTACAATGGCTTTTGGCATTCCATAAATTGTACAGCTGGCTTCATCTTGAGCCCATACCCCAAGTCCTTTTTGTTTTAACTTAACAGCACCTTCTTTTCCATCCGCCCCCATCCCTGTCAAGACTACTGTCAATACGTTACTTGAAAAAGATCGAGAAATCGAGGTTAATGTAATGTCGGCACAAGGGCTATAAATTTCACCTGCCTGCTTCCCTCTTATTGCCACTTTTTTCTTACCCGCACCGGAGCTAACTAGCATCTGCATTCCCCCTGGCGCCAACAAAGCCTCACCCGACCTTAAAACATCACCATCACTTGCCTCTTTTACCATAACATGACATAACTGGTTTAACCGTTCTGCAAAACTTTTTGTAAAGTTATTCGGCATATGTTGAACAATCAGGATTGGAAAAGAACAGTTAGCAGGTACTTGTGTTAGAACTTTTTGAATAGCAACCGGGCCTCCTGTTGAAGCCACAATCACCAGTAAATCAATGTTTTTTGTTTCTGCCTGCCGATTAACTGAATAAGCTCTACCTTGCTCTGCCCTGGCAGGTATACGAGGTTTTACTACAGCTCTAGCTTGAGGGGTAATACTTTTAGACCGAACTCTTTGCGCTTGTAAAGCAACCATCCGAACCCTACGCCTAAGCAATCGCTTGGCCATTTCCCTATCGCCATCAATTTCATCCAATTGTTTAGGTAAAAAATCAATAGCACCGGCATTCAATGCATCTAATGTGGCCTTTGCACCCGCATGAGTAGCCGCTGAAAACATTAATATGGCAGTAGGACATTCTGCCATTATGTGTTTAACCGCAGAAATACCATCCATAACCGGCATTTCCACATCCATTGTTATCACATCGGGTTCTAACTGAGCCGCCTGCAATATAGCTTGTTTTCCATTAGAAGCAATTCCGACAATTTTAAACTCTGCATCTTCTTCAAGAATTTCTCGAATTCTTTTGCAGATAAACCTAGAGTCATCAACGATGAGCACCCGAATAGCCATAAATGAAAGATCCTAGTAAACTAAAAAGTGAATGATTTTTTGGCAAGAGAAACAGGAGTAATACAAAATATCGGGACAGATAGTTACACCTCAAGATTATACATTAAACATCTTTAAGCAATTATTTTTACACAGTGACGCTATAGCTTTCTATCCGTTAAGCTCCATCAACAGGCATAGCGACTCATCAACCCCGGCACATCTAAAATGAGTGCGATTTTTCCGTCACCTGTAATTGTTGCTCCAGCCAAACCATCTACCCCCTGCAATTTGGCGCCTAGTGGTTTAATTACAACTTCCTCTTGACCAATTAACTGATCGACTACAAAACCAATTTGTCTGCCACCTGCATTAACCACGACAACATGCCCCATTCCCTCTTTATTTACCATGTATGAAGGATCATTCACCAACCAGTCACTAAGAAAAAATACCGGTAAAGCACGCTCTCTAACCATAATGACCATCTGGCCATCGACAACATTTGTGTTGCTTAGGTCTAAGTCTAAAATTTCTAAAACACTAGCAAGTGGTAAGGCAAACGCCTGCCCCCCCAACACGACCATAAGGGTTGGCATAATAGCCAATGTTAGAGGTACTTTAATGATAATAGTACTTCCTGTACCTTCAACAGAGTCAACTTCCACCACGCCATTCATCTGAGTGATGCGCGTCTTAACCACATCCATGCCCACACCACGCCCAGATACATCTGATATTTCCACCTTAGTCGAAAAACCGGGCATAAATATCAGGTTATAGCACTCTTTATTATCAAGTCTTGCTGCCGATTCTTCATCCATCAAACCTTTTTCAACGACTATTTTTCTCAATACATCAGCATTCATGCCTTTGCCATCATCCTTGATTGATAGCATTATATGGTCGCCTTCCTGTGAAGCCGTTAAAATAACCAATCCTTCACGTGGCTTTCCAACAGCAACTCTGTCTTCAGGACTCTCAATTCCATGGTCAACTGCATTTCTAACCAGATGCACTAATGGGTCAGCCAAAGCCTCAACCAGGTTTTTGTCTAAATCCGTTTCTTCTCCCACTAACTCCAGTTTAATTTCTTTTTTTAGACTCCGGGATAAATCTCTTACAACGCGAGGAAAACGCCCAAATACCTTCTTAATTGGCTGCATTCTGGTTTTCATCACTGCCAACTGTAAATCTGCAGTAACCACATCTAAATTGGCAACTGCCTTAGTCATATGCTCAGATGAACCTGAACCTTTTTCTGTAGCGGCTTTAAGTGTTTGAAAACGGTTTCTGACGAGTACTAATTCACCGACCATATTCATAATATCATCAAGCACATGCGTATCAACACGAACCGTTGTTTCACCTTGAGATGCAGCAGATTTAGATGGCTGCTTTTTTTCTTTGGGAGCAGGTGCTGGCGCTATCGGCTCAACTTTTTTGGGCGCACTTTCTACCTTAGGGGGTGGTGCTTTAACTTTTGGAGCCGCAACTGTCGCTTTTGGTTCAGCTGCCGGCTTAGGTTTATCGGCTGGTTCTGAAGACAATGAACTATTAAAACTCCCTTTCCCGTGCAGGTCGTCTAATAAATTATCAAATTCCTCTTCAGTAATATCCCCGGATAAATCAGCTTCAGGCTTAACCGGTTTTTGTGCCTCTACTTTTTCTGGTTTTACGTCTTCTTGAAGACCGTCGACAGAAAAACTTCCTTTTCCATGTAATTCATCTAATAAATTATCGAACTCTTCTTCTGTAATATCCCCTGACGCAACAACTTCAGTCTCGGGCTTTACTTCGCTTTCAACTACAGCCTGTGCTGAAAAACTACCTTTTCCATGTAATTCATCCAGCAAATTATCAAATTCATCTTCTGTAATTTCATCATTACCTGCTGAGCCCTGTTCCTGCCCACCCAAATCATTATCAGCAACATCTTCAAGCATTGCTTCAAACTCTTGCTCAACCACATCTGCTGCGACAGCTGCAGCTTCGACAACGACTACAGTTTCTTCGACAGCCACTTCAGCCTCAGCTGAACCTGCCCTAGTATATCCTTGTAACCTTGTGAGCAAACCCTGTTCAGCTTCATCAGGGTCATTTCCAGTTTTGATCTGTTCAAACATGACGTTAACAACATCAACAACTTCCAGAATAACATCCATTAATTCTGCAGTAATCTTACGCTCCCCTTCTCTCAATATATCAAAAACGTCTTCTGCCTTATGGCAAACCGTCACTAATGCATCAAGAGCCAAGAATCCTGCGCCCCCTTTTATGGTATGAAAACCTCGAAAGATTGCATTTAACAAGTCAACATCTTCCGGTGAGTTCTCAAGCTCTACCAACTGCTCACCAAGCAATTCAAGTATTTCACCTGCTTCTACCAAAAAATCTTGTAAAATTTCGTCTTCCAGATCAATTGCCATACTTTTTTCCTCAGAAACCTAGGCTAGATAGAAGGTCATCAACATCATCCTGATCAGCAGCCACATCACCCGCCTTATCATCTATACCAGGAATTGCTGGACCAGGCAGTTCAGGTTCATGAATACCTTTTGAGTGAGTCGTTTTTCCACCTGAAATACGAATCAACTCCACCATACTGGTTTCCAAATCCTGAACTAGATCAATCACTCGTTTAATAATTTGTCCGGTAATATCTTGAAAGCCCTGAGCCATCAAAATATCATTCAATCCATCCTGAACCACTTTTAATGAACCTTTTGATTCATTAAAATGCTGAGTTATTTCAGCACTCATATCCTTAAATTCTGCAAAAGGCATTTCTCTGTCCAAAAATCGCCCCCACTTACCAGATAGCAAGCCAATTTGCTCATTTAACTCTTGAGAAACAGGCAATACGCCTTCTACGGCGTTCAATGTTTGGTTAGCCGCTTGCTCGGTCATCGTAATCACATACTGCAACCGCTCCTTGGCATCAGGAATATCATTTTCAGTCAGATCAGTGATTTTTGAATCAATTGAAAACCCTGCCATCGTGTCATGTAACTGGCGAGTTAATCGACCCACTTCCTGAAATAACTGATTCTCTCTTAAGCCAGCAATTTCATCTAACAATTCGTCAGCGCCCGCTTCATCACCATTTTCTATCGCTTCAACCAACTTTTTGGCCAAATCCAAACGAATATTCTTCGTCATGTTCTGCTCTCCTGAATTAGCCTAGTTAACCATCAATACGTTCAAAGATCTTCTCAATCTTTTCTTTTAACGTTGCAGCCGTAAAGGGTTTAATGACATAACCATTAACACCCGCTTGTGCGGCCATGATGATCTGTTCCCTTTTAGCTTCGGCAGTTACCATCAAAATAGGCATATCCCTTAAATCAGGATTGGCACGGACAGCTTTTAGCAAATCGATTCCTGTCATCCCCGGCATATTCCAGTCAGTTACCAAAAAATCAATTCCCCCAGCCTCTAGAATAGGCAAAGCAGTTTTGCCATCATCTGCCTCTACGGTATTGTTAAACCCCAGATCTCTCAGTAGGTTTTTTATTATTCGTCTCATCGTTGAAAAATCATCAACAACAAGAATCTTCATGTTTTTATCCAAGGTTCATCTCCAACCCATTCATTATCTAATAAATTATATCGACCAAAAGTAGTAAATCTTGAACTACTCAACTAAAAGCTACCTAATATCAGTTATTATTATCTTCAAACCATTCTGAAAGCCTTGACCTAAGCCTCAGCATTGCTTGACTACTAATTTGACTGACTCTTGATTCACTTACATTCAACACTTCTCCGATTTCACGCAAATTCAGCTCTTCGTCATAATATAAAGAAACAACTAACTGCTCTCTTTCCGGCAAGGTCATTATCGCTTGTGCAAGTGCCTTTTGAAAACATTCATCACCTAGTATATCTATAGGTTCTTCATTATTTCTCTCGGCATCTCCAAAAACAGAATCTCCAGACTCGGACAACTGCTCAACACTAAAGGTCTTACATCCCATCGAATCTTGAAGAATTTTATTATACTCTTCAATTTCAAGACCTAAGTAATCAGCAACATCACTTTCTCTCGCTTCACGCCCTGTTTTATTCTCAATCTGTCTAATGGCATCAGAAACTAATCGAGATTTTTTATGAACTGATCTTGGAGTCCAATCTGAACGCCTGACTTCGTCGAGCATTGAACCTCTAATTCTAATACCTGCATAAGTATCAAAGCTAGCACCTTGAGACATGTCATAATTTTTGACAGCTTCCAACAAACCTAACATTCCAGCCTGAATCAAATCATCCACCAATACAGAATCTGGTAGCCGACCCATTAAATGAAAAGCAATGCGTTTAACTAGCGGTACATGTTGAATCACCAGATCATCTGATGTTCCTGTCTGCATCGTCGTTGCATACATCGCAGCTCCATTCATGCAGCATCCTCTTGAGCACCATACTGAATCATTCTTTCAACAAAAAACTCCAGATAGCCTCCTGCTTGAATTTTAATAGGCCAGTTATCAATTTTTTGCGCTACATTTCTTATTGCTAATGCTGATTTGCTACGGGGAAAGGCTTCTACAACAGGGATCTGTTTTTGAACTGATTTACGCAAATACTCATCAAAAGGTACTGCACCAACGTAATTCAACGACACATCAAGATACTTATCGGTTACTTTAGTAAGTTTAGTGAATAATTGCTGCCCTTGCTGAATTGATTGCACCATATTAGTCACAATATGAAATTTACTTAAACCATAATCTCTATTCAATAGTTTCATATACGCATAGGCATCAGTTAACGAGGTGGGCTCATCACAGACAACCACAATAATTTCCTGACATGCTCTGGCAAAGTTAACCACACTAGAAGAGATACCCGCTGCTGTATCAACAATCAAAACATCCAGATTTTTATCTATTTCACTAAACGCCCTAATCACACCCGCTTGTTCTATATTGGACAATTCTGACATTTGCTGAACACCTGATGAAGCAGGAATAACTTTAAGCCCTGCCGGCCCAGTCAGCATAATATCATCTAATGTTTTTTCACCCGTTAACACATGTGACAAATTATACTTTGGAGAAAGTCCCAGCAAAATATCCACATTTGCCAAGCCCATATCAGCATCCAACAAGGCAACCCTTCGCCCAGCTTGCGCTAAAGAAACCCCTAAATTTACCGATAAGTTAGTCTTACCGACACCACCTTTACCGCTGGTAATAGCAATAACTCGAACAGGTTTTTGTTTTATTTGTCTCATGTTTTTTATTCCTGCCGCTTGATTAGGCTGCTTATGCATAACCTTCTGCCACCCAGTCATCATAACTTAATTGTTCATTATAGTCGTTTTCTTCATCCAGCTCTGCTGCACATTGCTCAATTAGCGTATAAGCATCTGGGAAATAAATATCTTCAGGTACTTGCTGACCATTGGTCATAAAGGAAATAGGCAGTTGTTGTTCAACAATTGCCGATAATGTAGCACCCTGAGTCGCTGTTTCATCTAGTTTTGTTAAGATACTCGATTCAGGTTTGAATATTTTAAACGCATTTATGATTTCATTCACCGCTTTATATTGCGTAGCTGCTGACATAACCAGATAAGTCTTGATGGGCACATCTTCTTGTTGCAACGTATGTATTTGCTCTGCCAATCGCATATCCCGCTGACTCATCCCTGCTGTATCAATTAAAATCAGTCGTTTATCATTAAAACTATTAATATGTCCCCGTAACTCTTCTGCATTATTTGCCACTCGTACAGGTACATCCAATAGTCGACCATAAGTTGTTAATTGTTCATGGGCTCCAATTCTATAATTGTCAGTTGTTATCAAAGCGACATGTTTAGCGCCATGTTTTAAAATAAATTTTGCCGCTAACTTAGCAATCGTGGTGGTTTTTCCAACACCTGTTGGCCCGACTAATGCCACAATACCCCCATACTCCATCAGGTTATCATCCGCAATAGGCAATACTTTAGTCAACATTTCTTTTGCTTTTTCAAATGCTACCCCAGATTCTTTATGACTATTTAGGCGATTTGCAATTTTTGTTGATAATTTTTTAGAAAAACCCATGTCTGCTAATCGACGTAACAAATCCAATCGAACAGGGTTGCTTTTCACCCCTTGATTCCATGATACTTCTGATAACTTTGTATCCATGGCTGCTTTTAAGGATTTTATTTCATCACGCATTTCCTGCATAAATTTTTCAGGCATGTCTGATGACTGCTGTTTAATCTCCGCTATTGCAGCAGATGAAAACTGTTTTTCTGGCATAGAAACTTTAGCAGGCTGCTGAGGACGAACAGGCGCTTGTTTTTTTTCCAACACTTTCTTTCTTTCCGCCAATAGACTAGCCTTTTCTGCATAGCCCATGTATTGATCTATATTACGCTGAATAGCGGGGCGCTTTGGTACGACACCATCCGCACCTATTTTTCTGGGACTACTCACGATGTGTAAATTATTATTTTCAGCATCAAAGTCAGTCAATTCAATTCGTTTCTTTTGTTTAGGCGTTTCATCTGCCATAGATGACTGAGTATTTAAATCTTGACGAACTGCTTCTTCATCAAAGTCTCTGGCAGCCACAATTTCAACCCCTTCCTCTACCGATCGGTTTGACATAATAACGGCATCTGCTCCTAATTCATCCTTAACCATACGCATGGCCAACCGAATATCCTTTGCAACAAAACGTTTAATCTTCATCGTGTATCCTATCTGCTATCTATTTAGCATTATTATGTAGTACGCTGCCCAACAGTCGAAATCACTTTAATCTGACGATCTTCAGGAATTTCGTTATATGCCAGTACATGTAAACCAGAAATTGAATGGCGGACAAATCGAGCTAACCAAGGACGAATAAAAGAAGAAACCAGCAATACAGCAACTTGCCCTTCCATTTCCATTTTTTGTGCACTTTCTTCTAATGATTTATGCATTTGCTCTGCTAACCCTGGTTCTATTCCGGCACCATTTTCGCCCGCCGTTTGCAAAGATTGATGCAACAACTGTTCCAACTCTGGATCCAAAGTAATAACTTGTAGCTCTGGCTCTATTCCATTGATTTCATGGACTATTGATCGCCCTAATGCCGCACGTGTCGCAGATGTTAAGATGTCAGGATCTTGACTCTTGGCTCCATAATCCGCCAAAGTCTCGGCAATCGTCCGAATATCCCTAATCGATACACCTTCTCTCAGTAAATTTTGCAAGACCTTAACAACAATGCCTAAAGCCAATGTTTTAGGCACCAAATCTTCAACCAGTTTAGGTGCCGATTTAGCCAAATTATCCATGATATTTTGAGCTTCTTCATAGCCAAACAAGTCATGTGCATTTGATTGTAGAATATGACTCAAATGCGTTGCCACTACCGTACCCGGATCAACAACGGTATAGCCTAAAGTTTGTGCATGGTCTTTTTGTACTCCTTCAATCCAAACAGCCTCTAGACCAAAAGCTGGATCTTGCGTTATTTCACCTTGTAAAGTACCAAAAACCTGCCCGGGGTTGATAGCCATTTCCATTTCAGGCCTAATCTCTGCCTCCCCAGCAGTCACTCCCATCAAAGAAATTCGATACGCCGTTGGTGATAAATCCAGATTATCTCTAATATGTACCGAAGGAATTAAAAAACCCAGCTCTTGAGATAATTTTTTTCGCACACCCTTAATACGCGTCATTAACTGCCCCCCCTGGTTTTTATCTACCAAAGGAATCAATCGGTAACCCACCTCTAAACCAATCACATCAACGGGCATCACATCATCCCATCCCAGTTCTTTTACCTCTGCTGCCGTAACTTGCTGCTGAGGCACCCGTGCTGCTTCTTGTAAAACTTCCTCTTGTTCATTTTTATGCCGTTGATTTATTAAATAAGCAGCTCCCAATAAACCCAAGGCTAATAAAATAAAAACCATATTAGGCATACCAGGAATAATACCTAACAACCCCATAATTGCAGCGGTAATTATTAATGATTTAGGATCATTAAATAATTGCGCACCGATTTGCTCACCGACATTTGTACCAGACCCTCTTGTGCTAGTTACAACAATTGCGGAAGCTGTCGACAAGAGTAATGAAGGAATTTGAGCCACCAGTCCATCACCGATGGTTAGCAATACATAAACCTCCCCAGCATCAGCAAAACTCATATCATGCTGACCCACACCAATGGCCAAACCACCAATAATATTAACAAAGAGAATAATAATCCCTGCGATAGCATCCCCTCGTACAAACTTACTCGCCCCATCCATTGAGCCATAAAAATCCGCTTCAGCAGCAATTTCTGCACGACGCTCCCTGGCTTGGTCTTGATCAATTAATCCAGAATTTAAATCGGCATCAATCGCCATTTGCTTGCCAGGCATCGCATCCAAAGTAAACCTTGCACCCACTTCCGCCACACGCCCAGCACCTTTGGTAACCACAACAAAGTTGATAATGACCAAAATAGCAAAAACCACTAGACCTACGGCAAAATTACCACCAATAACAAAAGAACCAAAAGCCTCAATCACTTTCCCAGCCGCATCTCCCCCTTCATGCCCTTCTAATAAAACAATCCGAGTTGATGCAACATTTAAAGCCAGCCTAAGCAATGTCGCAATTAATATAACTGACGGAAAAACAGCAAATTCCAGCGGTTTAAGACTATAAATAACCACTAGTAAAATAATTAATGAAAAAGCGATATTAAAAGTAAAAAACAAATCCAATAAGAATGCGGGTAATGGCAATACAATCATTGATAGAATCATGACGATAACTATCGGCGCACCCAACCCCATATTGGTCAGTAATTTTAATTTTTCAGTAACTTGTGTTAGATCCATTATTTTAACGATTATTGGTCATACTTTAATTTATAAAAATTACCAGCCATAGGTTAATGCTCGTCCCCTTAGCGTCATCTCTTTACTTAGGAACCTATACGCTCCTTATTCCTGCCTAAATTCTCCAGGCACTTTTAAATTCTTAGGCATTACTGGTTTTTCTGTTCTATTCTCAGTAGCCGCTTTTAATTGAAAAACATAAGCCAATACCTGAGCGACTGCAAGAAAAAGCCCTTGTGGAATTTCCTCACCTATTTCTGTTGAATAAAACAAAGCTCTTGCTAAGGGAGGTGCTGCCACCAAAGGAATATCTTCAGCCATTGCTATATTGCGTATTTGTGCGGCAATTAAATCAACGCCTTTTGCCATCATAATTGGAGCACCTGTCCCCATTGGATCATATTTTAATGCAACCGCATAATGAGCAGGATTCGTCACGATAACATCCGCCTTAGGCACTTCATCCATCATTCGTTGTTGTGCCATCTCCATTTGCTTACGACGTATTTGTCCTTTAACTTCGGGGTTACCCTCTTGCTCTTTTGACTCATCCTTAACTTCTTGCTTAGTCATTTTAAGTTGTCTTTGAGTATTCCATATTTGATATGGCACATCAATGGCCACAACCACAATCAAGGTTGAACTCAAAATCAACAAACAGGTCATTATAATGTCGGCTGCTTTTACCACTGCATTTTCCAATGATAAAGCGCTCAAGCCCATAAATTGATCGAAATAAGTATTTAATAACACGCCCGCAATGCTAAAAACCAATGTAATTTTCACCACCGCCTGTAATAATCCTACGAGCCCTTGAACACCAAACATTCTTTTTAAACCGGAAAAGGGATTCATTTTGGAAATTTTAGGCGACATTGCTTCAGCAGAAAAATTCCAGCCCCCCAGCATCATGGGAGTAACCAATGCAACTAATGTTAATGGCAAGACCAGTGGAACGATCAGTAACAGTCCATCTAACAAGACCTGTTCAAAATAAATAACTATATTGGCCTTGTCAAAAATCACTTCCCTAGTCAGTTGGAACTGTTGTTGCATAAGGCGCGCCAAGCCTTTTCCAATTGAATCCCCCACAAACAATAACATGATAGACGCTGTCATTAATGACATAAAGGTATTCAATTCCTTTGATCGAGGTATTTGGCCTTTTTTTCTAGCGTCGGTAAGACGCTTCTCGGTGGGTTCTTCTGTTTTGTCTTGTCCTGAGTCTTCAGCCATTTAATTCATTCCTCACATTACAATTTAAGTAACTGACTAATCAGGCGAAAACCATCTGCCAAAACATCTGAAAAAACATCTAAAGTATTGGCTAAAGAGATCCAGATCAAAACCATACCCAACATAATAGTAATAGGAAACCCCACACCAAAAATCTGTAACTGAGGCGCAGCTCTTGCAGCAACGCCAAAGCTGATATTAATAAAAAGCAGCGTCATCATAACGGGTAATGCTAATAGCAGGCCTCCTACAAAAATCTGGCTGCTCCATATAACAATGGACCAAACATCTTGTAAACTAAAACCAACCGTTGCTACCGGCAAGGTCGTAAAACTTTCCACCAGCATTTCAATAAGTAATAAATGGCCATTAACAGCAAGAAAAATCAAACTGGAAGAGACTACAAAAATTTGTGCTACCACAGGCACCTGAATACCTGTTGCGGGATCCACCATTGATGCAAACCCTAACCCCATACTATAAGCAATACTTTGCCCACCAACTAACATGACAGCAAAAACCATCTGCAATATAAAACCAGTAGACAAGCCTATAAACAACTGCTGAACAGTCACGATAAAACCTTGATAACTAAAAATATCGACGGGTGCAATTTCCGGTAATACAGGCACAACAACCATCGTAATTAATAGTGCGGCAATCACTCTAATTTTGGCAGGAAGAGACTTAACACTAAAAATTGGAACAGAAATAAACATGGCGCCAATACGAACGAATGGCCAAAGGTATGAGGCAAGAACAGATAATAACTCTTGTTCTGTAAAGTTCACAGTTAGGGAGCTGGAAATAAATAATCACCCAGTATTGGGCAGGATTTTTGTTTGTCTTCAGCCGTGTAGAAAGAGGCGCATAGCAGGCTACGGTCGCAACCAGCATCCTGCTTCGAGCGACACTTGCACATCCATGTGCTACGCAACTTTTCTACACGGCTGAAGGCGGACAAAAAGACCAGCAAGGTTGGATGATTATTTGTTTCCATCTCCCTTAACCTATTAATTCAGGTATCTGACGAATTAGATCTTGAAAATAATCAATAACAACTTGAAGCATCCACGGCCCTCCAATCATCAAAACAATAACAATCATTGCCAACTTTGGTATAAAGGTTAAGGTCTGCTCATTGATTTGTGTTGCAGCCTGAAACATCGCGACCAACAACCCAACCGCTAATGAAGACAATAGAATCGGAGCTATTAGTTTCACACCAACCAGGACAGTGTCTTGAGCAATAACTGAAACAACTTCAGGTGTCATAATTAATTGTCCAAAGTGTTAAGGGTCGAGAATTCAATAATACCCTCGTTCCTATACATAAAAGCTGGCCGCTAACATTTCTAATACCAATGACCAGCCATCTGCCAACACAAATAACATAATTTTAAACGGTAAAGAAATAATCATGGGGGAGAGCATCATCATCCCCATTGACATCAAAACACTGGCAACCACCAAGTCAATAACCAAGAAAGGCAAAAAGATTAGAAAGCCAATTTGAAAAGCCGTTTTTAATTCACTGGTAACAAAAGCAGGCAATAACAATGTAAATGGTACGTCATCAACAGTTTCAAAATCCTCACGACCTGAAATTCGCATAAACAACTCCAGATCGGTTTCTCGCGTTTGCCTCATCATAAATTCTCTGAAAGGACCAGATGCTTTTTCAATGGCAATCTGCAAACTGATTTTTTCGTCCATATAAGGCTGAACCGCCTGTGCATTAACCTTATCAAAAACCGGTGTCATGATAAATATGGTTAAAAACAAAGATAACCCAAGCAATACTTGATTACTCGGTGCTTGAGCCGTTCCTAGAGCCTGCCTTAACAATCCCAAAACAATCATAATCCGCGTAAATGATGTCATGGTTAATAACAACGACGGCAACACCGTTAAAATTGTCATTAAAGCCAGAATCTGTATTGTTACCGTATAACTTTGACCTCCATCAGGATTGGTTGTTACCGTAACCGCATCTATACCAGGGACTGCCAAAGCCGCTGTTGCAGGTAATAACAACGCAGCAAACAAAGCAATCTTATTCATTCGCAGAGCCAGCAAGTAGCTGTTTAAGCTTCTGAGAAAAATCACTTTCTCCTTGCTCAGTCACTTTATCTTTAAATAACTGCTCACTCCCTTCCAAAACCAGTAAATTACTGATCCTTCCAGGGGTGACACCTAAAACCATTTGCTTTTCACCTACCTGAACTAATACCAGTTTTTCACGCACGCCCAGCGAAACACCACTCACGACCCTCATATTTGAATGATTAGCCGTTGGCAATGCCCCCATTTTCCTCATAAACCAAATACAAGCAAAAAACAGGCTCAATACAACAAACAACCCTAGAGACCAGTTCAACACATGATCTGAGGTAACTGCTGTTACCGCTTTTTTATTTGTACTTTCTATTAGCGCAAAAGCTGATGAAATTGAGCATAAAAAAGTCGCAACAATATAAATAATTACTCTCATTATTAACCCAGCTTTTTCACTCTTTCTGAAGGGCTAATAACATCGGTTAATCTAATCCCAAACTTATCGTTAACCACC
>ENA-OSET01001187-OSET01001187.1-sediment-metagenome-genome-assembly--contig:-NODE-1187-length-27379-cov-9.990147_pt1 | contig 27379 bp, 19 predicted proteins | sample MGYA00237882_ERZ534229 | MGnify/ENA primary metagenome ERZ534229 (study PRJEB26408, sample SAMN06266212) | sediment metagenome | isolation source: Hudson Canyon methane seep mesocosm | place... | reverse complement strand
TAGACAATATCCAAAAAAAAGTCAAATCAAAAACTAACCCACCACCAAGCAAAAACTAAAAACCATTCCCTATATTTGCAACCTTTAAAACAAAAACGAATGATTAACATTACTCTTCCTGATGGAAGTATCAAACAAGTAGAAAGTGGAACTTCCGCAATGGATATTGCTATGGAAATTTCTGAAGGGCTAGCACGAAATGTGCTTTCGGCTAGTGTAAACGGAGAAATTTGGGATGCAAACCGTGCTATCACCACCGATTCTACCCTTACCCTACATACTTGGAACGATAAACAGGGGAAAATGAGTTTTTGGCATTCTTCTGCACACATTATGGCAGAAGCATTAGAAGCACTTTATCCTGGGGTTAAGTTGGGTATTGGCCCTGCAATCGATAATGGCTTCTATTACGATATCGATTTAGGAGACAGAGTTTTATCTTCTGATGAGTTACCAAAAATTGAGCAAAAAATGAAAGAATTAGCTTCTCAGAAAGTGTCGTTTGAAAGAAAGGATGTTACAAAAGAAGAAGCAATTGCTTACTTCACCAAAAAAGGAGATGAGTACAAATTAGAATTATTAGAAGGGCTGGAAGATGGAAATATCACTTTTTACACCCAAGGTAATTTTACCGATTTATGCAGAGGACCACATATTCCTACTTCTGGAAAAATAAAGGCAATTAAGTTATTAAATATTGCAGGAGCATACTGGAGAGGAGATGAAAAACGTAAGCAACTTACGCGTATTTATGGGGTATCATTCCCAAAACAAAAGGAACTTACTCAACATCTTGAAATGTTAGAGGAAGCAAAAAAACGTGACCACCGAAAACTAGGGAAAGAAATGGAGCTTTTTACTTTTTCACAAAAGGTTGGACAAGGTTTACCTTTATGGTTACCAAAAGGAGCACAACTTAGAGAAAAGCTTGAAAACTTCCTTAAAAAAGCACAAACGCAGGCAGGTTACCTACCGGTAATCACACCACATATTGCAAATAAAGATTTATATGTTTGTTCTGGTCATTATGAGAAATATGGAGAGGATTCATTCCAACCCATCAAAACCCCTAATGAAGGAGAAGAATTTTTCTTAAAACCTATGAACTGCCCTCACCATTGTGAGATTTACAAATCAAAGCAATATTCTTACCGTGATTTACCCGTTCGTTTTGCAGAGTTTGGTACTGTTTATCGTTACGAACAATCAGGAGAATTGCATGGTTTAACTCGTGTTAGAGGATTTACTCAGGATGATGCGCATTTATTTGTTCGCCCTGACCAAGTAAAGCAAGAGTTTATTAATGTTATTGACCTTGTCCTTTATGTTTTCAATGCCTTAGGTTTTGAAGATTTTAAAGCACAAATCTCTTTGCGTGACCCTGAAAACAAAGCTAAATATATTGGTTCGGATGAAAACTGGGAGAAAGCAGAATCTGCAATTATTGAAGCTGCTGCTGAAAAAGGATTAGAAACAGTTGTTGAATATGGAGAAGCAGCATTCTATGGTCCTAAGTTAGATTTTATGGTAAAAGATGCTTTAGGGAGAGAATGGCAATTAGGAACAATTCAAGTAGATTACAATTTACCAGAGCGTTTTGAACTAGAATACACAGGTACTGATAACAAGAAACACAGACCAGTAATGATTCATAGAGCTCCATTCGGTTCAATGGAAAGATTTGTGGCTGTTTTAATAGAGCATTGTGGAGGTAATTTTCCTCTTTGGTTAGCTCCTGATCAGTTTACTATTTTACCTATTAGTGAGAAATATCACGATTATGCAGAAAAAGTATCTCAATTCCTAAAAAAATACGATATTTGCGGCCCAATTGACCATAGGGCTGAAACTACCGGAAGAAAGATTAGAGATGCAGAAGTTTCAAAAATACCTTACATCATAATTGTGGGAGAGAGAGAGGAAAATGAAGGAACAATCTCAGTTCGTAAGCATGGTGGTGAAGATTTAGGAAGTATATCTTTAGAGAAATTTAAAGATTTGATAACAAAAGAAATAGATAATTTAACAGCTTTTAATAACTAAAATAACAGAACAATCGCAAAAAAGAGGCCATTTAGAGGAAGGGTAATTAAGAAAAAATTACACAAAACTAATAGAGAAATTACATCAGCATTCGTAAGAATGGTAGGTGAAAGTGTAGAGCCAAAAATCTGTTCCATTGATGAAGCAATGAAAATTGCCAATAACTTAGGACTTGATTTAGTAGAAATTTCACCAAATGTTGACCCTCCAGTTTGTAAAGTTATTGATTATAAAAAGTTCATTTACGACCAAAAGAAAAAACAAAAAGCGATAAAAAGCAAGGCGCAAAAGGTTGTAATAAAAGAATTAAGGTTCGGCCCAAACACTGGAGAACATGATTTTGATTTTAAATTGAAACATGCCAAAAGTTTTTTGGAAGATGGAGCAAAAGTAAAAGCGTTTGTATTCTTTAGAGGAAGATCAATTGTATTTAAAGACCAAGGACAAATTTTACTTTTAAAACTTGCACAAGCCCTAGAAGATATAGGAGTGGTAGAAAATATGCCAAAGCTTGAAGGAAAGAAAATGATAATGATAATAGCACCAAAAAAGAAGAAATAAAACTAAGAGACAATGCCAAAAATGAAAACAAAGGCTGGAGCCAAAAAGAGATTCAAACTTACAGGTTCTGGTAAACTAAAAAGAAAGCATGCGTTTAAGTCACACATCTTAACAAAGAAAGAGACTAAACAAAAGCACAACTTAACTAAGACTGGATATGTATCAAAATCTGATACTAAGAGTGTTAAACTTCAGTTAGGAATTTAAAAAACCAAATTAGGTTATTAACCAGGTATGTAGTTCAAACAAGGGCACAAAAATTAAAAGCCACTATACACCAAAAACAATTAAATTATGCCAAGATCGGTCAATTCAGTAGCTGCCAAAGCTAGAAGAAAAGCAATATTAAAAGCTGCCAAAGGTTACTTTGGAAGAAGAAAAAATGTACATACAGTAGCAAAAAATGCTGTAGAAAAAGGTTTGCAATATGCATACCGTGATAGAAAAAACAAAAAAAGAACTTTCCGTGCATTATGGATTCAAAGAATCAATGCAGGAACAAGACAATTTGGAATGTCTTATTCAGTATTTATGGGTAAAGTTCACGCTAATGGAATCGAATTAAACAGAAAAGTTTTAGCTGATTTAGCAATGAACCATCCAGAAGCTTTTAAAGCAGTAGTGGATAAAGTAAAATAAATTTTTTAGTTGGTGCTAAAAAAGAAAAGGCGAACAAATGTTCGCCTTTTTTATTACTTATAATTTTAAACTATTTAGAAAGTTCCTCTTTCACTAATTTAGAAATAAGCGCACCATCTGCTTTCCCGTTAAGCCTACCCATTAATGGCCCCATGCATTTTCCCATATCAGCAGGAGATGATGCGCCAACCTTTGCAATAACTTCTTGCACAACTTTTCTAACTTCTTCCTCTCCCATTTGAACTGGTAAATAAGGCTCTAAATAAGCCAATTGATTCACTTCATCAACAGCTAAATCTGGTCTATTTTGTTCTGTAAAAATAGCAGCAGAATCTTTTCTTTGCTTTACTAATTTAGCAATTAATTTTAATGAAATTTCATCAGAAACCTCAGGAATTCCCTCTTTAGTTGCTTCTAGCATTATTGCAGATTTTACAGCTCTCAGTGCTGCAAGTTTATCTACATTTTTAGCTTTCATAGCAACTTTAATATCAGCATTTATTTGTTCTTGTACGCTCATCATTTATTGTATTTTTTATTCTTAGTTCTTAAATTTTCTAATGCTTCAATAGCATAAGTATATTCTGGGTTTATTTCAATTGCCCTACTATAATCAATCTCCGCTTGCTTTACATTTCCTAAAGTTTCAAAACAATTTCCTCTTGAATAATAAGCTTCATAAAACTCAGAATTAGAATAAATTGCATCAGAAAAATTATTTGTTGCTACATCATAAAGGCCTAATTTCATATGGATAAATCCTAAATTATAATGCCCACTACTATTAAAAGGAACTACTTTATGAAGTTCGGCATAAGCATCTAAAGCCTTATTCCACTGCTCCATATCTTGATAAAAAAGAGCTTTATTATATAGTGTGAGTTCATCAGTAGGATTAATTCTTAGTGCATTATTATAATAAACAACTGCAAGAGTGTCTTTTTTAACATGAAAAATCTGTCCTAACTGAACATAGGATTCATAAAAATCAGGGTTTACATTTATTGAGTTTCTGAAACAATTTATTGCAAAATCTTCCTTACCTACTTGCCTGAATGTATAACCCAATAACATGTGAGTTTTATCTTGATTATAATCTAGTTTTAAAGAAGTATTAAAAGATTCTATTGCCTGCTTATAACTCTTTGGATTAAATGCGCCATAAGCCATCATCAGCTCCCCCATTAAAGCATGTGAATGATAATTACCGTCATAAATCTTGATTGATTTTTCTAAATGATGTTTTACTAAAGAAGGATATTGAGGGTTAGCATTTTGCTTTTTTGAAAGCTCAAAATATATCTCAGCAATATTAAATTGAAAATCCGAATTAAGAGAATCTAATCTAATAACTTCTTTATAATCAAAAAGCATAGACTCTAAATTGTTCTTTGATTTATTAAGAGCAACCCTTTCCAATAAGAGCTCAACATTTGTAGGGTTTTCTTTTATTTTTTCAGATAAAACAACAATTGCTGACTTTTCTTCCTTTTTCTCATCAGAAGTGCTGCAAGAGAAAGCAAATAAAAGTGCAATAAAAGCAAACTTCTTTAACATAAATTACTCCTGTGTGAGGGCTTCTTTAATTTTAGTTTCAATCTCTTCAGATAACTCAGGATTATCAGCAATCATTTGTTTTACTGCATCCCTACCTTGCCCAAGTTTAGTATCACCATAAGAGAACCATGAACCAGCTTTCTTTACAATATCCAAGTCAACTGCTTTATCTAAAACTTCACCTGAACGAGAAATTCCAGCTCCAAACATAATATCAAACTCTACTTTTCTGAAAGGTGGAGCAACTTTATTCTTAACTACTTTTACTCTAGTTCTGTTCCCAATAATATCCTCACCATTTTTAATAGCACCTATCCTTCTGATATCTAAACGAACAGAAGCATAAAATTTAAGTGCATTACCTCCAGTAGTAGTTTCTGGGTTACCAAACATTACACCAATCTTCATTCTTAATTGATTGATAAAAATAACTGTACATTGAGTTTTACTAATAGTAGCTGTCAATTTTCTTAAAGCTTGAGACATTAAACGAGCATGTAATCCCATTTTGCTATCTCCCATTTCTCCTTCAATCTCTGATTTTGGAGTAAGAGCAGCAACAGAATCTACTACCACTAAATCCACAGCACCTGAGCTAATTAAATGATCAGCAATTTCTAATGCTTGCTCACCATTATCAGGTTGAGAAATATATAAATTATCTACATCTACACCAAGTGCAGCTGCATAAGAAGCATCAAAAGCGTGTTCTGCATCAATAAATGCAGCAACACCACCTTGCTTTTGTACTTCAGCAATAGCATGTATCGTTAAAGTTGTTTTTCCTGATGATTCAGGACCATAAATTTCAATTACTCTACCTCTTGGATAACCACCTATCCCTAAAGCTAAATCCAAGTTAATTGAACCTGTTGGAATTGAAGCGACATCCTCCACAACTTTATCTCCTAACTTCATTACAACTCCTTTTCCATATGTTTTTTCTAACTTACCTAATGTAAGTTCCAATGCTTTCATTTTAGCACTTTGCTCCTTATTGCTCATAGTTTTATATTTTATACAAATTAGAGAAATTCTTAATCAATCATCAAAAAAAAGACCTTTGATTTATTAACAAATTTACTTTTTTGAGAAATACTTACAGATATCTGTAATGCCACACCTTTCGCACTCAGGTCTTCTTGCTTTACATAAATATCTCCCATGTAAAATAAGCCAATGATGTGCAATATTTAACTTATCTTCAGGGAAAAGTTTCAATAACTGCAATTCTGCTTGCAAAGGGTTTTTGGCTTTAGTTGTTAAGCCAATTCTATCAGCAACCCGAAAAACATGAGTATCCACAGGCATAGCAGGAATATCATAATAAACTGAACCAACAACATTAGCAGTCTTCCTTCCTACACCAGGAAGTTTTTGCAAGTCTTCTAAATTATCAGGAACTTTGGAATCAAAATCATTTACAAGCATTTTAGCTAAACCAGACAAATGTTTTGCTTTGTTTCTTGGATAAGAACAAGATTTGATTAAATCAAAAATCGCATCAATAGAGGCTTCAGCCATAACTTCAGCAACTGGCATTTCAGCAAATAAATTTTTGGTAATTATATTCACTCTTTTATCAGTGCATTGAGCAGAAAGCACAACAGCAACCGTGAGTTCAAAAACATTAGTATAATCTAATTCTGTTTTGGCCTCAGGCATATTTTCAGAAAAATGAGCTATGAATTTTTGGGTTATTTCTTTTTTATTCACAGATACAAAGCTAAAAAATAAAAGGAGGCAACCGCCTCCTTTTAATAACCAAAACCACTTAGTTTAAAGAAATTAAAAACTTATCTTTTGATTTAGTTTTAATTGCCTTTACTGAACTAGCATACGCTAGCAAAGCATCAATTGTTTCTTTTTTTGGTCCTAAATGTGTTTCATTTAGGATTTTGTGTACCGCTTTATCAAAAGACGAAAATTCTTCTTTTAAAAGATGGTCCCACAACTTTAGAGTATAGCTTGTTATCATATATAGTGTTTTTATTATTCATTTCGCTAATTTTAACGCACACTATATAAGTATATTATATCAAAGTAACTTTATTTTTGAGCAAGGTCAATATTTTGCTCCTCTGCTAATTTTCTTAAATTGATAAGGGCATAACGCATTCTTCCTAGTGCAGTATTAATACTGACTCCAGTAATTTCTGATATTTGCTTGAAAGACATATCTTCAAAATACCTCATTTTTAAGACCTCCATTTGATCTTCTGGCAAATCTTTAATCAGCATATTTAAATCAGCATGAACTCTTTTTCGAATCATTTCTTCATCTTGCCCTCTATCCCCATTATTGATTACATCAAAAATATTAAACTCATCAGTAGGTCTGATTTTTCTCATTTTTGATTCCTTACGGAAATGATCAATCACTAAATTATGTGCAATTCGCATCATCCAAGGCAAAAATTTCCCCTCCTCATTATATTTCCCTCTCTGCAAAGAGTTAATTACTTTTATGAAAGTATCTTGAAAGATATCTTCAGTAATATCACGGTTTTTAATTTTTGACATGATAAAAGCAAATACTCTACTTTTATGCCTTGTCAGCAGGATTTCAAATGATGCATTATCACCATTTAAATAATTTGATACTAATTCTTTATCAGGAATTGCGCTCAATAACATATACTCAGTTTTTAGTTAATAAAAATTTAAAGTAAATGTTTTTCTATAAGCGTATTTTTGTGTTAATTAATTGAATGACAAATATAGGAAAACAAATTTAAATATCCAAATCTTATTTCTTAAGTTTGCAAATTCTGTAAAACTAAATGGCAAAAAAGCAAACTAATACTACTGATAATATTGAGATTAGAGGTGCAAAGCTTCATAACCTTAAAAACATCTCAATAAGCCTGCCAAAAGACAAATTAATTATCATTTCTGGAGTCTCAGGAAGTGGAAAATCATCTTTAGCCTTTGATACTTTGTTTGCAGAAGGGCAAAGAAGATACATTGAAAGTCTCTCATCTTATGCTCGTCAGTTTTTAGGAAAACTACAAAAACCTGATGTAGATGAAATATTAGGAATCTGCCCTGCTATTGCGATTGAACAGAAAACTACTACCAACAATCCAAGATCAACTATTGGTACAAGTACAGAGATATTTGATTATTTGAAATTACTATTTGCTAGAGTAGGAAAAACCTACTCCCCTATTTCAAATAAAGAAGTAAAGCGACAACAAGTAAGTGATGTAGTTAATTTTATTAACTCTCATAAAGAAGGTGATGTGATTATCATACTTTCAAAGTTTACTTCTGAAAATAAAAACACTTTAGAAACCTTAACACAATTAGGATTTTCAAGAATCTACTTTGACAATGAATTACACAAGATAAAAAACCTTATAAAAGAAGGGATATCAATAAAAAAGAAAGAAGTTCATATTGTAATTGATAGAATTCTGCTTGATGAATTTGACAATGAAGCAAGGATAGCTGATTCTGTTCAAACTGCATTTTTTGAAGGAAAAGGAGAATGTTCTGTTCTAGTGAATAACAACAAAAATAACTTTTCAAATAGATTTGAATTAGACGGCTTAACATTTGAAAAACCAAGCACCAATTTATTTGCTTTTAACAACCCATATGGAGCTTGTAAAGCATGTGAAGGATACGGTTCAATACTAGGTATTGACAAGAAAAAAGTAATTACAAATCAAAACTTATCAGTGTATCAGGGAGTAGTTGCCTGCTGGAGTGGAGAAAAATTAAGCAAATGGAAAGACCGTTTTATCATTCGCTCAGCAAAATTTGATTTTCCTGTACATAGGCCTTACAATGAATTATCAGCAGAAGAGATAGATTTGTTATGGAATGGGAAAAACAAATGCAAAGGAATCAATCAGTTTTTTGATAAATTAGAAAGAGATAAATACAAAATACAAAATAGAGTATTAATTGCAAGGTATAGAGGAAAAACTAACTGTACAGAATGTGGAGGCAGCCGACTAAGAAAAGATGCACTTTATGTAAAAGTAGGATACAAAAATATTGCAGAAATCAACAGCATGAGCATTACAAAAGCTATAGTTTTCTTTAAAAATATAAAATTAAATAAGGGAGATCAAAAGATAGCTGAAAGGCTTTTGTTAGAAATAAATAGCAGACTTTACTACCTCAGTGAAGTTGGGCTAGGCTACCTAACTCTTGACAGAAAATCAAGCACTTTATCAGGAGGGGAATCCCAGAGAATAAACCTAGCAACATCAATTGGAAGTTCACTTGTTGGAGCAATGTACATACTTGATGAGCCAAGTATTGGATTGCATTCAAAGGATACTGAACGCCTCATTAAAATTTTAAAAGAATTAAGAGATATAGGAAACACAGTAATAGTTGTAGAGCATGATGAAGAAATTATGCAAGAAGCTGATCAGATAATTGACATAGGACCAGAAGCAGGAATAAATGGTGGTGAAATTATTTACCAAGGATTCCTAAAAGATATCTTTAAGGAAAAAAGAAGTTTAACTACTCAATATCTATCAGGGAAACTTGAGATACCTACACCTATAACAAGAAGAAAACTAAAGGATAAAATATCTATTTCTGGTATCTACCAACACAACCTGCAAAATGTAAGTATAAACATACCTCTTGGTGGGTTAACCCTAGTAACAGGGATGAGTGGATCGGGGAAATCAACCTTAGTAAGAGATGTGGTAAAGCCAGCAGTAAATACTTTTTTAGGGAATTACTCATCAGTAAGTAAGAATTTTGAAACAGTAAATATCACTAACAAAAATATTACTAAACTAGAATTTATTGATCAAAACCCAATTGGGAAATCCTCTCGTTCCAATCCATCTACTTACATAAAAGTATATGATGATATTAGAAAATTATTTACTAGACAACCTCTAGCAGAAAACAGACAATACAAAACTGGTTTTTTCTCTTTCAATGTAGATGGTGGAAGGTGCGACAATTGCAAAGGAGAAGGAGAAACTACAGTGGAGATGCAATTTATGGCTGATGTACACTTGGAATGTGAGCATTGCAAAGGAAAAAGATTCAAAAAAGAAATACTGGAAATTAAGTTTGCAGAAAAAAACATAGCGGATATTTTAGATTTATCAGTTGATGAGGCAATTGAGTTTTTTGCGAGCAATAATGAAACAAAAATTGCATTAAAACTTCAACCTCTACAAGATGTTGGGTTAGGTTATGTAAAACTAGGACAATCCTCCAACACCCTAAGTGGTGGAGAGGCTCAAAGAATAAAATTAGCACTCTTTTTAAGCAAAGGAAACACAAGCGAGAAAACACTTTTCATTTTTGATGAACCTACAACAGGCTTGCACTTTCATGATATTAACAAACTCTTAAATTCCTTTTATGCACTCATTGAAAAAGGACATTCTATTATTTGTATTGAGCATAATATGGATGTAATAAAGTGTGCTGATTGGATTATTGACCTTGGACCTGAAGGTGGTGATAAGGGAGGGAAAATTGTTTTTGAAGGTACTCCGGAAGATATGATAAAAAGTAGAACCTCAATTACAGGAAAATACTTGAAAAGGAAGTTTTAAGATTTATAATCCAAGTAATTCTGCAAAATAATAGTAGCACTTACTTCATCAACTAAGGATTTATTTTGCCTGCCTTTCTTCTTTACACCACTAGCTAATATGCTTTGTTTTGCAATCTTTGAAGTAAAGCGTTCATCAATTTGATGCACAGGAATAGTTGGGAATTTTTGTTTTAACCTTTTTACAAATCCATTTACATGCCCCGTGCTATCAGTAGCACTTCCATCTAAATTTTTAGGATCACCCACCACAAAACATTCAATCTTTTCTTTTGCCACTATATCAGTAATAAAAGCATCTAAAGAGTTAGTAGGAACAGTAGAGTGCCCGGTTGCAATAATTTGCATTGCATCAGTTATAGCAATACCTGTGCGCTTTGTACCATAATCAATACCAAGCGCTTTTCCCACTATTGTTTTACAATTTGGTAAGTAATGTTCTCTGGCATTACTTTTACAGTATATGTTCCTGCTGAGTATTCTTTTAAATCAACAGCTGTATTTCCTTGCTGATTACCTAAAGATGAAATCAATTTACCATTAGTATCATACACCTCAACTTTATGATTTTTTGCATCATTAAAAGTTAAGTTAAAGCTACCCATAGTAGGGTTAGGGAACAACTCAAAGTTAAAGTTATTCTCATCAATATTTGTTGATTGTCCTAAATCAATTGGAGGGAAAACAATATAATCCAACCAAGCACAATCCTCTCCATCCTCCCAACCAGAATCTTTATCATATTCCCATTCTAAATCATGATTACCAACTGTAACAGGGAAAGAAACAAAGCTCCAAGAATTATCAATACCTGACCACTCCCCTTGTTTATTTCCATCAATATAAAATTGTAAGAAATCATAATCTTGTTCTGATGAAACAAACTTGTAGAATGAAATATCACCAGGAGCAGTAACATCAACATTAATTAATAAATGTGAAACTTCACTATCAGGTAATCCTGCACCTGACTTAGAAGAATTAACTCCCTCATACACATTTATATTATCAATAGTCCAAGGATATAAAGGATCGTTTACCCAAGCATAATTTGTGAAATCACCCGTTTCATAATCTTCATCAATAATTCCTATAGTTTCAGCAAAAGTTGCATTATGAGTGTAAGTTCCGTCTGTTAAATCAAAAGGAAACTCAGCATAAGTTCCTACTGGTGTATTTGAAGCAACTGTAATATTAAAAGTAGTAGCTTGTTGTGCATTTACATTTAAATTAGCAACATTTGCTGTTGTTGAATTTACCGTAACATAAGAAGAAATACTTCCTAAAGTAGCTGTTAAATTTGCAATATCAGCATGTCCGATATTTGTAACATCAACAATTAAATCTAAGGTCTCTCCTGCATCTAGTTTTCCATTTCCATTTCCTGCCGAATCATCTATAGTAAAAGTTGTATGATCCAAAACAGGAGCATTCAGCAATACATTTATAGTTGAACTCCAAGTATTTCCTAAGTTATCAGTTAAATCTAAAGTAAATGCAACCATGTGCTGATCAACAATATTATTAGCAACTTGAAAAGTAAATGAAGATGGTAACAGTAAAGTTTGGGCAGCATTAATAATATTTACTGAAGCAGAATTATTAATTACTGTTACTGCAGGATCACTAGTTGATAAAGTTGCGTTTACAAATGTAGCATCTACTGAACCTACATTTTCTACCTCAACATCTAAACTAATCAATTCATTGTAGTCAGCTAAAGTATTGTTATTTCCCGCACTATCATCTAATGTGTTTGATGAGTAAATCACATAAGGACCAGTTGGAGAAATAATTTGAAGTGCACCTGTATAAGGAGCTCTAAATTGTTTTGTAACTACAATATCAGCAGTACCAACAGTTGCAATAGCAGGAAAAGTTAAAGTAACTACTCCAGTTGCATCAGCAAGTTTTGCATCTAAAAGCACACCATTCATAGAGATAGCAACATAAGCATTTTCTTCAGTAGTAACTGTAAAGTTAGTTGTTCCTACAGGAGTTGCTGCACCATGAGAAACAGTTAATGCAGTTGGCACACCAATATAAGGCATTAATGAAGGGTCTCCCATAATATGATAGATTTCCCAATAATACTGTTCAGAACCACCTGCTTGAGTTACTGCTAAATTACCTGAGTGCAACATTTGACCTGTTGTAATAAACCAATCAGCTTGTTGTTCCCCATTTTCATGCATTAAACAATCAAAGACTGCTAAACCTGTACCTGCATAAGTAGGATTAGCTGATATACTTCCATTACCAACAGCCCACCAAAAATCTTCATTCCAGTAAGTATTATTACTCCCACCAATATAACCTACAGCACCTTTGTTATTTGCTCTTAATAATCCTTCTCCAAAACATACTGGAACATCAAATTTATTAGATTGACAACAATTTCCTACCATCACACCATATTCATCAAAATTTTGCAAACCACTAATATCTGAAGTGCTAAAAGAAGGATCCGACCAACCTGAACTACCACAATGTGCTGTATAGTTTGCAAAACCAACACCTGCACTTACATCAGCAATAATAGCTGCAGAAGCCTGTGACATATCAGAAGTAATTGGTGTTCCTGAACCATATAGATAATTATATACTGTTAACCCATGAGATACATTAAAATAATTATCTGTTCCATAATTAATTTGTCCGTTACCATAAGTTGGAGCCATACTAGCATCAACACCTGCAACTAAAACTACCTCATCCAAGAATGATGGATCAGTAAAAGTGTATTGTTCATGCGTTATAGTTTTCTCTACTTGTACTTGAACCTCTTCAGGAATAGTAGCTGAAAACCTACCATAGTACAATTCAGGATAAAAATCCCCACCTCCATCAAATTCACAATAATACATGTCTGAAAGGTGTTGTCCATTATCAAATGAAGGAACTTGTCCATCATCACCTACAATTAACAAATAAGTTGGTGCAATACCATCTATAGGGTTATCATACATATCTTTAATAAATGCATGTATTGATGTTGTTGTATTACCAACATTAGGATCATTTGTATATCCTTCAACTACAATAAATCCTTTTTTAGTTTTCCAATCAACAAGTGGTTGCAATGTCGATTCGAAAGCTGGATCTGAAATTATTACATATTTAACTGGATATGTTGTAATCACATCCTTTTCTTGTGAAGGAATATAATTAATGCATTCCTTTAATAAATTATTAAATTCTGGAGAGTAATATTTTTGTTTATTGGCCTTATGTCCTTCAGTATTAATATTTTTAAAAATAATCTTTACCTCTAACTTTGTAATTACTTTTAACTCATTAGTAGTAGGGTTATAGCTAAAAGGAGCAACAGATAATCTAGCAAGCTGCTGACCTCTCATTTTTCCTAAAAGTTCTGAAGTAACTAAGTCATTAGTATAAAAACCATCATAATTATAATATTCCTCATTAAAATAGAATGGTACATCTTCAGCATTCTCACCTTTTGAGATTGATGGTTGAGATGGGAAGATTAAGTTATCAATGTCATAATCTGATAATGAGATAATGGTTTCTTCCTTATCTAGAATTTTAATAGCTACTGTTGAGCCAAAAGGAACATTTATTAATTCTTCTAATACTGGTAATTCAGCATTTCCTTTTTTAGCATTCTCCCCATATCCACCAACAAAAAGCTTAATAAACTCATTAGCATCCTTTTTCACTCTCATTGTGCTAATTTCTGACAAATGACTTACAAATGTAAACTCTGATAATGTTTTTGATGTAATCCTTAACTGATTAGATGTTTCAGTTAGTTTAATGTCTTTTGCACTTAAACTAAAAGATAAAACAGTAATAATTGCTACTAATAAATTTGATAATTTCATAATTGTTTTTTGTTTGCTACAAAGATATGATTTTATCTTTTAAAAATCTATAGCCCTACAAATATTCTTATACATTCAAAAAAAGATTACAATTAATGTAACCTTTTTTGATTTTATCCGTAAATGTTATTGGCTCAAGCGCACAGCTTGGGCTTTTTTTATTCTATAACTACTCTTTTCTCCACAGTACCATCAATATAAATATAAAGCAAAGTAGTATTATCAATTACTGTATTTGGGTTGAGCTCTCTACCCAATAAATCAGTTACTTTTAGTAACTCTTTTTCTGCAGAAAAACTAATTCTTGCACTTGAGGGCATTGTCCAAAATACTAAGTTGGTCCAAGAAGTAGAATTATAAGCCCCACCATTAGGATCACACCAAGTTCTTGCTTGCCCCCTGTAAGTTTGCCCTGGAATTAATCCATTTTTATTTTTAGTAATAGCAGGATAATTCACTCCAGCACCACCAACATTTACCCAACTAGCACCCGTATAATCTTCTCTAATTTTAATTCTTACAAAAGAGTACGTTCCATTAAGTGTCCAATCAAATTTTACTTTAGTAGGGTTTTGAGGTGTAGCACTTAAGTTTGCAATAAGCGGACAATCATCAGTAGTAATAAAATAATGCAATGCAGTCCAAGCACTACTACCTCCACCACAATACCAAGCTTTCATTTGATATTCATATTGTGTGCTTGGAGTTAAATTCAACAACAATTTATCTATCCTTTGATTTCCAAAGCTACAACTACCTAGTGGTGCTCCCATAGTTTTTTGTATCCAAGCAGTTGTTCCTACTTCTCTGTATTTTATTCTATACTGATCAACAGTACAAACAGAAGAATTCATATTATCCCAATTAATTACAGCTCTAGTACTAATAATATCAGAAACAAATAAATTAGCTGGAGCATCTTCTGAGCAACTTTGATTTGATAAATCTTCCACAACATCAATATCAACTCCTATATAACAATTATTTACATCAACAATCCAAACTGTATATGTACCAGCAATCAAATTACTGATATCTTCTGTTGTTTGTGTTGGTGAAGTAGACCAATAATACAAATAAGGTGCGACACCTCCACTTGCAATTAAGTCAATTGCTCCATCATTACCTCCTGATGTTGTAACATTTGTAACGGTGTATGTTGCTGTTATTTCAGATGGTTCTATTATTGTATAAGATGATGTGAAAGATTGCCCTGCAGCATCAGTTACAGTAACAGTATATGTACCTGCGGCTAAATTTGATAAGTCCTCAGTAATGGCTCCATTATTCCAGATAAAGGAGTAAGGTGTAGCTCCATCACTAACTGTTAAATCAATTGAGCCATTATTATTCCCAAAACAATCTATATCAGAAGTTACTGCATTAACTTGCAAAGGAGTTAATTGTCCCTCTCCTACCACAATTGAAAACAACTCAGAACAACCATTATCATCTATTACGTAAAAAAAATAGGTGCCTGCTATCAAATTCTGAATATCTTGAGTTGATGCGCTATAACCATTAGGTCCTTGCCAAGAGAATGAATATGGTGCTGTACCTCCACTTACAGTTGTAAAAATACTACCATCACTAAACCCAGCTTGAGAGGTAGAATTAACAGTATAAGTAATAATAATTGGAGAAGGTTCACTAATATAAAAGGTAGAAGACTCAGTTTGACCTACGGCATCAGTTACAGTAACGCTATAATAACCACTCGATAAATTTGAGATATCTTGAGTTGTCGACCCATTACTCCAAGCATAAGACAAAGGAGAGACACCTCCAATTGCTGACAAGTTTATACTTCCATCATTTGCTAAATTACAACTTAAGTTTGTAGTAGTAGAAGATAATATTATTGGAGGATAAACAACCTGACAACCTAATGAGCTTAATAGAGAAGATCTACTACCATTTAAAGTTGCTCTCATCCTATTTTTCTGACCTGTACTAAACATAAACATACAAGCATCATTTGTATAATCCATATAGTTCATAAACATCTCCCCTGTACTACCAGTACCTGAACAAGAAGATGCATGGGGATAAGATGGACAACCGTAATTTGATTCCTCATGTTTTGGCGTATCAGAAACATAATCATTACCACAATATGAATCGCCCCAAATATGATATAAGTTTAACCAATGACCTACCTCATGAGTAGCTGTTCTTCCTAAATCATAGGGTGATGTTGCTGTTCCTGTATTGCCAAAATAAGCATAATCACAAACAACTCCATCTGTACTTGAGTTCCCACCCGGAAAAGTAGCAAATCCTAAAAGTCCACTAGCTAAATTACATACCCAAATATTTAAGTAGTCTGATGTGTTCCAGGCATCTTGACCACCAGTACTAGAATATTTCATGCTTGTATAACCAGAAAAACTTGAAGTAGTTGTGTAAGTCCTTGTAATTCCAGTTGTAACATTACCATTTGGATCTCTAACAGCCAAACAAAATTCAATTTCACAATCAGCAGCTGCAGCAGCAAAAGCTGAAGGTACAGATGAAGCATCTGAATTGTTCATTCTGAAATCTTCATTTAAAATATCAATTTGTGAAAAAATCTGTGCATCAGAAATATTCTGACTGGAATTTTTATAAATAACGTGAACCACAACTGGAATTGTAATTATATTAGGCATAGATTTTGAACTACTCGTATTATTGCTTATCCAATGCTTAATGTCTAAATTTTCAACATCCATTCTGTTATCAACTCCAGGATCTCTTTGTCTAATTTCATCTAAATGCTGCATAGTACCACAATTTCTTTGCTGAGCATTTGTAAAAAATACATTTAACAATACAACTATTACTAGGGATAACTTTTTCATTACTTTTCTTTTTGGTTTTTACAAACTTACAAATTATCTTTTACAAACTGACTTATAATCACACCACTCGCAATTCTTAACTTCTGATGTTTGTTCAAAATCATTATTTAAAATCTTAGTTAATACAAATTCTAATTGCTCCTCAAACTCATCTAAGACTTGAGCATCAATTTTAATCACTTCTCTTTGTTTTCCTGTTTTATTTGCAACAGTTATCAATCCTATTTTTAAATTTTTAAAAGAGAAATTTCCTGCAACAACTTCCAATCCAATATAATTTGGATTCATTTTTAAATACAAATAAGCATACATTAAAAGCTGAAATGCTTTTGCTTTTTTTGAGCTATCAACCAACTCATGGTATTCAGAAAACTCAACTTCTTTACTCTCAACTTTACCAGTTTTATAATCAATTATTCTGAGTAAATCTCCTTCAAAATCTACTCTATCAGCATTTCCTATTAGATTAAAATCAATTCCATCAATTTTAACAAAATGCTTTAATTCCTCCTCTTTTCCAACTATTTTAATTTGCTTATTTTTACTATTTGCTTCTTGTAAAAGTTTAATTTCTAAATTCAAGAAGTCTTTAGTTAACTTATGTGCTATTTGCAAACTGAGATAGTTTTTTCCTTCTTTCATTCCTTGCTCTGAAAGCTCTTCAATAAAATAAGCTTTAATATCATTCAATATAGCTTGTGTATGATCTTTCACATACTGTTCCGTTAAAATTCCTAAGGGGTAATTATCCTCCAAAGCTTTATGAATTGCAGATCCTAAAGTACTTGCATCTGCATATTCATCTACTTCATCATCTACCCTAATTTTAGCTAAATAATGATAATAAAACTGCAAACTACAGTTGTTATATTTATTAATTGCTGATGGAGATACCCCTTTCTCAGCCCAAGATTTAAGCTCTTTATCTAATCCAATATTTGGGATTACAATTTCTTTAGATTTTGGCATTTCTAGCTCAGCACCCTTAAATACTTTTTCACTAATCTCCCCTTTGTACTCAGACAAAAGCTGGGTAACAAATCTGCTTTTTTCGCCACTCCCAAAATCATCAGTTTCAGAGTTATAAATAAGCGTAATATTTTGAGCTCTTTGTAAGAGTCTATAAAAGTGGTAAGAAAAAACAGCATCACTCTCTGCATAAGTTGGGAGTTTAAAATAGCGTTTCATATCATAAGGAATAAAAGAATTTACGGACTTTCCTTTAGGTAATTTTCCTTCATTCACGCTAAGCATTATTACATTTTTAAAATCCAAAGTTCTACTTTCCAAAATTCCCATTAACTGAACTCCCTTTAGTGGTTCTCCTTTAAATGGTGTCATTTCTTTAGATACTATTTGTTGCATTACAATCTGCAAAGTTTTCAATTCAATGTCAAAATTATTATCTGCTAATAAATTATTTAAAATAGTCCAACTCTTATAAAAAGTAGCTAAAACTTCTGATTCAATTGATGCTGAAACACCAACTAAAGGAAGTTTCAAATCTTCAATTAATTTGGAAATACAACTTAAAGCATCATCCGATTTTCTCCAAATATCAAAAATATTACTGAGTTTGCTTTTCTTAAAAGAAGTAGCCAAATTGCTTTTACTTACAAAAACAATGTTATCCTTAATAATGAATCTTTTAAAAGCCAATACTTCATTTGCATCAGCAAGTTTGGAAAAATAAGGATGCTCAATAACCGAAATAATATCCTTATAATAAAAAGCATTATTTTGATACTTTTCAGCATGGATTTGCATTTTAAACAAGGCCTCAACAAATGCAAACAAAGTTGTATTTTTTAAGGGGCTACCCATAGTAACGTTTAACTGCTTAATTGAAGAAGGCAAATTATGTAACACAGGAAAAAGCAATGCCTCATCAGCCAAAACAATAGCTGTATTGCTATTATCCAAATCTTCTTTTGTAAAATCTTTAAGCACCTCAGAGGCAACCTTTGCTTGAGTAACATTTTTAGGACAAGCAATTACATCAAAACTCTCTTTAGGCTGATTAAAATAATCGCCAACACCTTTAAAATCAATTTCTGACCATTTTGCTCTTTGCTCTCTTAAAAATCCTCCTGCCTCATGCAATTTATTATCATAATAGAATTTGTCAGCATCCCAAAATACTCTTGCAACATTCTCTTTTTTTAAATAATCTACAATTTCTTGCTCTGATTTTGTGAGTGCATTTAAACCAACAAACCATACTTTTTCCCACTTAATCTCAACATTAGATATTTGCTCAGCAGCTTTTCTATAAGCCAATCCTTGGTAGGCAGTATTATCTTGGATTAATTTCTGATTAAAATCATTATACCATTTTAACATTCCTTCAAAAAAACTAATATAATCAGTTTGCATATCAGTCAGATTTGTTTCAGAAAGACTCCAATCCTCCACATTCCAACTTTCTAATTCCTTAACATTTCTAAGGTTGGTGTAAATTGATTCTGCTTCAACTAAATTTCTATCTATCTCATTAAAATCATGCAATAAAACATTGCTCCATTTTAAGAAATCATCAAATGACTCTACCTTTTTTGGAGGATGAGTTAAATAAGTTTGAAACAACTTAAACTGCAAGGAGATATTATCTAAAACTTGCAATCCTGAAAGCTTTTCTGTAAACTCCTCAATTGAATAGAATTCTGGTAAAAAGATTGGTTTATCAATCTTTTGGGATAAATAATGTTTTAAAAAAACAACTGCTCTTTTTGATGGAAGAACAACTGCTACTTTTTCCATGTTTTCAGGAAATTTCTGCAATAACCTTTCTGCAATTTTATCTAGAAAAGCCATCATAATTCTTTTATTTTTATTTCATCTGAAATATAAATCAGAATCCTCTTAATATTCTTTTTTCCCATCTTAGCTAGTGCATCAGCATATTCCGTAATCTGATTTTCATGAGCATCTTTTTCCAATCCAGTTTTATAATCAATTACAACTACTTCATCAGTAATCTTTGAAAAAAGCAACCTATCAGGAATATATGTTTTACCATTTTCCATCAGAATTTCTTTTTCGGTTTTCACAATCCAATTATCAGAAAAATAAGGTTTAACTTTTTCCTCATTCAATAAATTATTTACGCTTTCTGTCAATTTTTTTAAAACATCCTTATCAAATTTTCCACTTTTAAAAAGTTGAGCAATCACTTCTTCCGTTTGATTAGTATAATGAATTTCAGCCAGAGTATAATGCAATAATTTTCCCCAATCTCTTTTTGCATTGAGAGTTTCTGTATCCCAAACCTCCTCAGCAGAATGTTTTAAAGAAATCACTTCTCGCCAATCTAATTTTTTTCGTTTTTCCACAGAAAAAGTATTGGTAGGTTCAGCTTTTTTCTCATGCATCATTTCTGAATCTCCTTCAATAATTGGAAACGCATCATCATATTTATAAAGGAAAGAATTTAAATTTCCTTTAGTTTCATAATCTTTTAAAGTCTTTGGTAAATATTTTGAAAAAATATACAAACGCTCTTTTGGGCGCGTCATTGCAACATAAAGTTTATTCAAACTATCTAGCAAAGTCATTTCTTTTTCTTTTTGATAATCTTTATTAAAATAAGAATGTTCTAATTTTTTATTTCCTCCAATAAGTGCAGAAGGAAGCTTTCCGTTAAAATGAGCAGAAGAATCTACCCAAATATCATTCGTTTTAACTCTGTCCTCCCAATTGAAAGGAATCATAACCACATTAAAAGCCAATCCTTTTGACTTGTGAATTGTCATAATTTGGACAGCATCCGTACCCTCAGGAATTACAATTGCTTCCTTAGTTTTTCGCTCCTCCCACCATATTAAAAACTCTGAAATGCTACTCCCTTTTTTCTCAGTAAATGCTAAAGTTACATCTAAGAAAAAGTTCAAATAAACATCCTCATCAAAACTAAAAAGGCGAATCAGTTGCTCCACCATTTCATAAAGAGGTTCTTGCAATAATTCTAATGGATTTATTAAAACATTTGCCTTTTGCAACACCTCAACAAAGCCTTCTTCTGATTTAATATTCAGATTTAAATCATGCTGATTTTCTCCAACTAGAACATGGGAATACAAATAATCAGCAATTACTGTTTTAGCAATTTTATCCTTTGGATTCTGCAAATACATTAATAAAGAAATAAGCACATTTACTTTTTCAGACCTATGCAAAAGCAAGCCTTCATTTGAAATAACTGGAATTTGGTTTGCTGATAAACTTTCAGCAATAAGAGCTACACTTTTTCTGCTATTACAAAGTATTGCTACATCCTTAAAAGAGTAATTATTTTTAGCAACTAACTTTTTAATTTCAGTTGCGATTTTATCTAAAATTAACTCTTTAAAATCATTGTCCTTATCTCCAAAAAGTTCAACATGAACATAGCCACCATCCTTAGAAAAAGTAGTTTCTTGCTCACCCCCTTTATAAATATCAATAATATTTTGAGGTAGTAAATTTTTTACACTTTCAAAAAACTGATTATTAAAAAAAATAATGTTCTTCCTGCTCCTAAAATTATGATTCAAATTTTGAACATTTTCATGCTCTCTCAGTTTTCTTTCCCAATCAACTTTAAACATCAAATCATCACCTCTATAAATTTGTGGAAGCTGAAAAAACTGCTCTACCTCACCTCCTCTCCATCTGTAAATCGACTGCTTTCCATCTCCTACAACCATGCTTTTTCCGTAATCCAGAGAGTCTGTAATTAATGGTAAAATATTTTGCCACTGCAACAGTGAAGTATCTTGAAATTCATCAATTAAATAATGATTATATCGCTCACCTAATCTTTCATAAATAAAACAAGAGGGTTGGTTAGTTACAACTTTATGAATTTTTTTATTGAACTCAGATATCTGTTCAATATTATTCTCTTTTTTATAATCCCTAATCTCAGCTATCAACTCATTTAGAACAGCAATTGAATAGATGTTTTTAAGTATCGCATTCACTGAATTATAATCAGACATTAAATCCATCAACTCAACAAAGAAATTCTGCAATTGTGTTTTATAAGCATCCACCAAATCTTTTATATCCTGACTTTTACTTTTAGTGTACCACTCATCATTAGCCGTGTAACGAATCAAAGTATCAGTAGGCAGCCATTTGGAGTCGTCTTTTGCTAAGTTTATTGTAAAGTGATTGTAAAATGCCCCTCTATTAAAATGCTCTTTTGTAAAGCCATTTTTATCAAAGAAAACACAAACTCTATCAGCTAAATCATCAACTTTTTGAGCAATATCTTTTTTGGATTTTTGCAAGTCTTTTTTCACTCGCATACATTCTTTTACACTCAGCAATTTTCCATCAGTAAACTGACTCACTTCTTCTTTAAAAAGCTGTGCTGCAAAAACTTCTAAATCCTTTTCAATATTTATGCTTTTTCCGTCTTCAGCTTTTTGCATTGCAAAATTCACTAATGCATCTGATAGCTCTCCTCCACTATCAGACATTCTAGAAAGCAATAAAGCAACTATTGGTTGGATAATTTTGTAAGTATCCATCTCTAAATCAAAGTTATGCGAAAGCCCTAAATCAGATGCAAAGGTTCTGACAATTTTATAGGTAAATTTATCAATGGTTGAAATACCAAGATCAGCATAATTATGCAGAATATGTCTATGCACTACTGCTGATCGCATATAAATTTTAGATGCATCAAAACCTGTTTCTTTCATCAGCCAATCCAAAATACCATCTTTATCTTTTTCATTTGACAAAGATTCTAGATACTCCAAAATCCTTTCTTTCATTTCTGATGCTGCCTTATTTGTAAAAGTAATTGCGAGTATTTTCCGATAATAATCTTCATACCCAAAATGATTGCCTTTAAGGGATAAAGCAATAAAACTCAATGACAAAGTATAGGTTTTTCCACTCCCAGCAGAAGAACGATATATTTGAAAATTTTTAGTCAATTTATTTTATTTTTTTTAAAGCCCTAATATATAACTTTTTCTGATACAAATAAGGGGTGTTAATAAGTCATATTAAAATAAAAAAATGTAATTATTTATGAAATTTTCTCTGTTACATAAAAAACACTTAGTTTTGCTAAAAATTCGTTACTAAATGAAGATTATTATTGCAGGTGCAGGGGAGGTAGGTTCTTATCTAGCTCACATGCTTGCCAATGAGGCTCAAGACACTTACCTAATTGATGACAATAAAAAAAGGTTAGATAAGGCAAGGCAACACAATGACATTATTGCACTTGAAGGAGATGCAAAAGATGTAGATATTCTGCTAGAGGCAGGAGTTGCTAAATGTGATTTACTTATTGCCGCTACATCATCAGAAGAAACTAACTTACTTATTTGTATCCTAGGAAAAAAACTAGGCGCTAAAAGAACCATTAGTCGTATTAGTAATTTTGAAGAAATTGGAGGTGATATGCGTACCCTTTACAAAGAGATTGGGGTGGATCATGTAATATCTCCTGTTGAAATTGCAGCTAAAGAAATTCATCAACTTATAAAACATGAGGCCTTTCTAGATCATTATGATTTTGAAGGCGGGAAACTTTCAGTATTTTCTATTCAGGTTACGAGCAATTCGCCAATGGTAGGGAACTGTGTTTTGAATTCTAAACATTTTCACAACAATCTATCTTTTAAGCCAATTGCAATTTTAAGGCATGCAGAAACCATAATGGTTCAAGCAACTACTGAATTTGAAGTTGATGATATAGTTTACTTCATCTCAACACCTAAAGGCTATGAAGAAATTCCACTTATTTGCGGACAAGAAGATTTTGACATAAAAGATGTAATGATTCTTGGGGCAAGTAGAATTGGTGTTCTTACTGCTGAAAAACTAGAGAAAAATTACAATGTAACTTTAATTGAGCAAGACGAAAACAAAGCAAATAAGATTGCTAACCAATTAAAAAGAACATTAATTATAAATGGTGATGGAACAGATGTTTCTCTTTTAGAAGAGCAAAACATTGAGGATATGGATGCTTTTATTGCCGTAACAGGAGATTCTGAAACAAATATTATTTCATCATTAGTTGCTAAATCTCATGGAGTTAGAAAAACAATTTCTGGGGTTGAGAATATTGACTACATCAAACTCTCGCATAACATTGGGATTGACACTTTAATCAATAAAAAAATTATAGCTGCAAATGATATTCTTAAATACATCAGAAAGGGAGAAGTTAATGCAATCGCTACACTTAGCCTAGATGCTGAAGTCATTGAATTTACTGTAAAAGCTAAAAGTAAAATCACTAAAAAGTCTCTTAAAGATTTAGATTTACCAAAGATGGTAAATATAGCAGGAGTTGTAAGGAACAATAAAGGATTTATTCCTTTTGGAGAATTTAAACTTGAAGAAGGAGATAAAGCAATTATCTTTACAAATGATGAAACAATACATCAAATTGAAACATTCTTTCAGTAAATAATGGCAAAAAAACTCATCAATAAATCAGTAGTCCTTAATGTTGTAGGAACTCTGATAATAATTACAGGAGTTTTAATGGCACTAGCCATTCCTTTTAGTTTTTATTATAATGATGGGATGCAATGGGTTTTTATTCAATCTACTCTTATCACAATTTCAATAGGGCTATTAATAAAATACCTTACCAGAAAGAAGAAAGATGATGAGGTGAAGAAAAGAGAAGGGTACCTTATTGTTGCTCTTGGCTGGACAGGAATGATTATTTGTAGTGCAATCCCCTATTTATTAAGCGGTACTTTTGATGGAGTAACAAATGCATTTTTTGAAACTATTTCAGGACTAACAACTACAGGCTCATCTATACTTAACAATATTGAGGAAATGCCAAAAAGCATCCTCTTTTGGAGGAGCATGACCCAGTGGATTGGAGGTATGGGGATTATTGTCCTTACTATCGCTATACTACCTCTTTTAGGGGTTGGAGGAATGGAATTATTTACATCAGAAGCTCCAGGGCCAACAAAGGATAAAATACACCCAAGAATTAAGGAAACTGCCAAAAGATTATGGCTAATTTATGTAGTATTAACCCTACTGCAAACCTCCTTATTATGGCTTGCTGAAATGCCCTTTTTTGATGCTTTGAATCATGCCCTAACCACTGTGAGTACTGGAGGTTTTTCCACAAAACAAGCAAGTGTCGGCCATTTCACATCTCCTTTAATTCAATATATAATTATCCTGTTTATGTTTATTGGAGGAATAAACTTCACTTTAATTTATTTTGGCGCAAAATTAAAATTTAGAAAGTTTATTGAAAATGATGAATTTAAATGGTTTGTATGCGCTATACCATTTCTTTTGCTAATTATTTTCCCTTTAGTAAATCAAGTATCTGAAAATAATTTAGAAACTGATTTCCGACATGCATTATTTCAGATTGTAAGTATAATAACTGGAACTGGTTATTCAAATGCAGATTTCACAACTTGGGGGGCTTTTGCAACTTTTATTTTCTTTTTAATGATGTTTAGTGGCGGTAGTGCAGGTAGTACTACTGGAGGAGTAAAAATTGTAAGAATTGGATTGCTAATTAAAAATACAGCCTTAGAATTTAAAAGGCGATTACACCCAAATGCAATTATTCCTGTACAACTAAATGGAAATGGAGTTTCACCAAAAATTATCTACAACCTATTGGCTTTTGTTTTCTTTTACCTTTTTGTATTTGTAACTGGAAGTATTGTTTTAACTTTTCTTGGATTGGATTTTCAAAATGCAGTTGGTGCTTCAGCTACTGCAATCAGTAATGTAGGGCCTGGAATTGGAAGTGTAGGGCCCTCATCATCATTTGCTCACTTGTCTGATGCCGCTAAATGGGTACTTTCTTTCTTGATGATATTAGGAAGATTAGAGCTCTTTACAATCGCTATTTTATTTACCCCTTATTTCTGGAGAAGAAATTAATTATTCAATAATTAATTTTCGCTCCATTCTTCCATCATTGTAAATATTGATGAATGGTTTGTTGATATCAGGATTAACATCTCTACCTAATAAATCAATAGTTTTTACAACTTTTCTATTAGGTGAATTAAGTACATTTATTGATACTACATCAGATAACTCAACAAAAACAAAATGCACTTCATACTGTGTAGATGCCGTATAAGTTATTGCAAATGTATCCCCTCCAACATAAGTAATATCTGGTTCAATTTTATGTCCAAAAATTGAGGTGTCAGAAACAACTCCAGCATTTAAGTTTGCTCCATTATCATCAATAATACTATAAAAACATTCTTTTACACCATTTCTATTTTCCTCCCAAACCACAACACTCCAATTTGGACTATTTTTGAAAGACGCAATTTCTGCTTTATCCTGTAAAGGAGCATTACTAGCATCAAGTTGAGTAAAGTACGATTTTTGTAAATCATTCATATTTACATTTGATTTATAAAGCTCATTTACTCCACTCCCACCATTACGCCTTACAACCATAATACTATCATTATTTACAGCACCAACTGGTGATGATGTAGGACAAGAATTAAACACCCAATTCACATCATCTAAATCCTGAGCTGAAGTAAAAGTAAGCCCTCCATCATTTGATTTAGCGATATATGAATTCCTTACATTAGTATCATTATTTCTAAAAAGGAGAAAAACATCATCATTTCCATTAGTAACCATAGTTGATTGACAACAATCACAAGGTTCACCTGGAGCTAAAGAGCTAACATCAGCTGCTGCACTAAAAGTTGTTCCAAAGTCAAAGGAAGTTCTTACTGTTTGCTTCCAATCTGTCCAATTTGGCAAACATTCCATATACGAAATCACAGGATTCCCATCTTCACGAACAGCTACATTAGGCATTGCAAACTTATGTGTATTTGAATTCTCAGAAACACGAATAGTATCAGAAAAAGTCAACCCACCATCAAATGATTTTTTCAAATAAATAATATGATTATTATGAAGTAAAGATTCAAAAATCAAATAAACCGTATCTCCTTTAGATGCAATTTCAGGACCAATAAATCCAGTTGGCATTAAGTCAGAAGTAACAAGGTCCATCACAGAACCAAATGCTGTTCCATTCCATTTTTTAGCTCTTATAGATTTTGGACTACTTAGTTTGCTCCAAATAACAAAAGGGTTACTATTTGCGGTAGTTACAATTCTTGACCTATCATAACCTTCTAACGGACCACTACTAACAACAGTGTAATTCTGGGGAGTTAATTGGACTTGTCCAAATGTTAAAAATGGAACTAAAAGTAGAAATAATATGGTTTTCATGGTATATATTATCTAATTAAAATTAGCTCTTTAATTTCTTGATGTTTCCATCCTTCATAATCTTGGTAGTACATTTTGTAAATATATACACCCATTGGTAATTC